>Ga0315315_10001055_pt1 | contig 24967 bp, 24 predicted proteins | sample M140m3416metaG_FD_203699 | JGI IMG/M metagenome (GOLD analysis project Ga0315315, IMG submission 203699) | Ammonia-oxidizing marine archaeal communities from Monterey Bay, California, United States - M1 40m 3416 | ecosystem: Environmental > Aquatic > Marine > Intertidal zone | place: USA...
GCGAAGAGTTTTTAGATGTCAATCCTGAACAATCTAGTTGGAGAGAAAATGCTGGGTTGTTCGAGGAAGAAAAAAAATTTTGGAAACCTACAGGAATAGATACAAATAAAGATCTAATCTTTATATCTGATGCATGCAGACACAGAGTTCAAATTTACAAAAAATAGTTCTAAGAATTAAGTAAAACTTCTTTTACTTTTTCAGCATGTCCCTTAGCTTTTACGTTTGTCCATTTTTTTAGTAATATCCCATCTTTATCTATTAGAAAAGTAGATCTAATAATCCCCATACTTTTTTTACCATACATATTTTTTTCACCCCAGGCACCATATTCTTGAATCATTTTTTTGTCTGGATCGCAAAGAAGTGTAAATGGTAATGAATGGTTATCTATAAATTTTTGATGGGAATTTGCGTCGTCAGGACTTATTCCATAAATATTACAATCAAGCTTATTAAACTCACTATATATATCTCTAAATTCACAAGCTTCTACAGTACATCCTGGAGTTTCATCTTTTGGGTAGAAATATAGAACTGCAGGTTTTCCGGATAAAGAACTAAGCGTAATAGTTGCTCCATTTTGATCTATTAGATTGAAATCTGGAACTTTTGTTCCTTCTGATAAAGGCATATCATTCTCCTAAAATAATTATTTATTATTATTATAAAAAAAAAATTACAATGTTACAGCATTACCACTAAGTAAATGAAAATGAAGGTGCATAACTGTTTGTCCTCCACCCTCTCCTACATTTGTAAGTATTTGATATCCTTCTTCAGAAATGTTTAGTTGTTTTGCTAATTTTTTACAAACCATTAACAAATGTCCAAGAATTATTTGATCATCATCATTTGCAGAATTAATATTTTCAATTTGCTTCTTAGGAATTATTAATAAATGAATTTTTGCTTTAGGATTTATGTCATTTATCGCAATACAAAGATCATCCTCATATAATATATCGCTTGGAATTTCTTTATTAATAATTTTAGAAAAAATAGTATCCATTAATTAATCTGTATGAATTATAACTTCGTAATCTTTACCGTTTACAGTTACTTTAGTTACCTCACCATTCGGGGAGTTGGTTTCTTCAGATTGCTTTTGAGATTCAGTTTGATCTTCCTTATATCTGACTCCAAGCTCTGAATTACCTTCTAGAAAAGCAATACCTTTTTCTCCACAAGTGGCAGAAATAAAAATATTTTCATCCGTTTGATCAATTCCTTTTTCTTTAAGTAAATTTTTATTATACTCAACACCTAAATTTGGATTGTCATCATTGAGGTCATGGACATCTTCTTTAGTAGGTTCTAAATTTAATTGATTGGATGCAATTTTCATTATCTCAGGATCTGGATCAGTTGGTGTATTTCCAAAATATCCAAGGATCATTTTTCCGTAACTTTCAGAAATCTTTGACCATTTTTCTTGAACTGTATTTGTAAACGCTTGTTGAAAATAAAACTGAGAAACAGGTGTTACAGAGGTTCCAAAACCACCCATTTCAACAACTTCTCGCATATTTTCAATTACTTTTCCAAAAAGATCTAAAGAGCCATTGTCTCTCATCATTTGAGTATTAGCAGTTAATGCCCCTCCTGGCATGGGAGAAAAAGGTATAACAGGATTTACAGTTATAGCTTCTGGAGGAAGATAATATTTTTCCATTTGATCAATAAACATTTTTTCAACTTCTAATATTTTTTCTTCATCAATATCTAACGTATATTCAGTTCCTCTAAGGGCTTGCCACATTGTCAATATATCTGCCTGTGAAGTTCCACCACTTACAGGGGACATAGCTAGGTCAATAATATCAGCGCCAGCTTCGATAGCTGCCATATTACAAGAGACAGCCATTCCTGCTGTATCATGCGTATGAAACTGAATTATTGTATTTTCAGGTAATAATTTTCTTGCATTTTTTATAGATTCGAAAACAATTGATGGAGGAGTGGTTCCTGATGCATCTTTGAAAGCAATGCTGTTAAATGGTATATCCGCCTTAAGTATTTCTTTTATTTTATCCGTATAAAAATCTGCTGAGTGAAAATACTTTTCATTTAAGCTTGGTGGTAACCCCATTAGTGCAATAACTATCTGATGATTTAATCCGGCATTAGTAATACATTCACCAGAATAAGATAAGTTTCTAATATCCATCAAAGCATCAAAATTTCGGATAGTAGTTATACCATGCTTTTTAAATAATTTAGCATGAAGGTTTACTATGTCTCTGGATTGTGAGTCTAAACCTACTACATTAACTCCTCTAGCTAAAGTTTGCAGGTTTATATCTTTTCCAACAACTTCTCTTGACTTATCCATCATATCAAAAGCATCTTCTTGGCAGTAAAAATAAAGAGACTGGAATCTAGCTCCTCCACCAATCTCAAAATTGTCGTTTCCTGCTTCAACCGCAGCTTTTAAAATGGGTATGAAATCTTCTGTTTTAACTCTTGCTCCATAACATGATTGAAATCCATCACGAAAGGATGTGTCCATAAATTTAATCTTTTTCATAAATGCCATTATAAGATAAAAAAATATATATATTATTACTCATCGAGTAAAAATTAGAATATTTTCACTAATTATATGAATCAAGTCTTGTTGAATCTTTTAGTGGATTTAAATCCCATCTAATAGTATCTTCAGGGTCAGTTTTTTGAGCCCATTCATATTGAATTTTTTGTTCTTGCTTGAATACCCTCATTTTTTCCGATATCAAATCTGGATTCCAATTCTTAAGTATTAATTTTTCAAGTTTTTGTTTTATTTGAAGATATTCATTATTATTTGATAAATCATTTTGCTCATTTGGGTCATTTTTCAAATCAAATAATTCAGATTCATACCCGTGATAATATATTAGTTTCCATTGCCCTAATCTGATCATACGATTCTGAACCCCACCTGATTTAGCGTGAATATCCTCTCCTCCTAAATTACCTGAAAATGAGTTGAAATCTGAATCATCCATACAATATTCTGAAAAAGCTACATTTTCCCATTTAGAATCAGGGGTTTTTATTAGGTCAATCAGACTTTTACCATTGGATCTTGGAAGTTTTTTTGAGTCTGTGGCATCTAAAATTGTAGATATCAAGTCAAATTGATTAATAACTGAATCATTTTTTTGGCCGGAAGGTAAACCATCAGGCCATGAAATAATAGCTGGGACTTTAACTGAGTTTTCATAAAATGTTTGCTTCCACCATAGTCCATTTTCTCCTAATTGTTCTCCATGATCAGATGTATATACAACTATAGTATTTTCAAATATTTTTCTATCATGAAGACATTGAATAATATTTCCTATCATTTTATCCATTTGATCTACTAAACCATAATATGCTGTTCTACATCTATTAACTTCATCTTCTGTTACAGTTTCAATTCCTGTTCTTTCTTTCCACCATTTTATGTATGGATGATAATCTGATATATCCTTGGAATCAAAATTTGGCTTATCAACTTTTCCTTCATATTTTTTATAAAATTCTTCTTCAACTATGAAAGGTTGATGAGGCAACATCATTCCAACGGAAATAGCAAAAGGCTCTTTTACATTTTTTAATAATTTTATAGTTGCATCAGTAACAACTTGATCATGTACTTGATAGGCATTCTGACCAATACCTGAGTATTTAAGACTATTTCGAACGGGTCCTGCTGTGGAATGTAAATCTCCATGAGTTCCTGCTGGCCTCGGAGAACCTAAATGATTTCTACCATGATCTCCAATTAGTCTTTTTGAAAAACCATGATATTGATCAAATCCATTAAAATGCATTCTACCTATTTGAATTGGTTCATATCCGTTAGCACCTAATGAATGTGCATATGTAGGTATTGCAGAATTTAAAATTTGATCATTGGTCCACACTTCACTTTCATGAGGATATAATCCTGTTATCGCAGCTGTCCTTGAAGGAACACATATAGGAGATGAACAGTATGCATTTGAAAAATTTGTACCATTATTAGCTAATTCATCCAGAGCTGATGAGTCAATAATTTCATTCCCGTTATTGCCCATAATATATGGATTATGTTGATCCGATTGTATGTATAGAATATTTGGTTTAGTCATAAAAAATATTGTATTTATATAAGATATTATTTTATATACAAAAAAAAAGAAAATATAAATATAAATAAATTAAAATTTAAGATATTCTAATAGAATATGCGGAAGTAGCTCAGTGGCTAGAGCATCTCGTTGCCAACGAGAAGGTCGCGAGTTCGAATCTCGTCTTCCGCTCCAAAAATCTAATTTTTGATAACATTTACATGTATAAAGAAAAATCTCCATGAAAGATATTATTTTAAAATTAGAAAAACCATTTGATTCTTTTTTAACATCCGCAATTGAAGCATTAGATATATCTAGAGAAATAACTAAAAAAATTGATTCTTCTTCAAGTAGCATAAAAATTGATGGATCGTTGCTTACTGAATATGATCTAAAAGTAGAAAAAGAAATATTTAATATATTAAAAAATACTGAAGCAGATATAGTTACAGAAGAGGTTTTAGGAAGACTAAACAATAAGGAGTTTTGTTGGTTTGTAGACCCTATAGATGGAACAACTTCTTTTTCTAAAGGAATTCCTTTATTTGGAACTATAATAGGACTTACTCAAAATCGAAAACCTATAATGGGTTGTATCGAATTACCTAAATTTGAAGAAAGATTTATTTCAATAAGTGGCCATGGGTGCTTTAAAAATGGGAATATAGTTGAAGCATCCAAATGTGATGATTTTTCAAAAGCTATGATTTCTTATGGATCTGCTCAGAGGTTTATTAAAGAAGAAATGATAGATGAGCTACATAGCTTAGATAAAAAAGTATGGGATTCTAGAGGGTTTTCAGATTGTTTTGGATATAGTTTAGTCTTTGATGGTTCAATTGATCTATTCATAGAAGTTGATCTAAATCCTTGGGAAACTATAGCTATTGAATCACTATCAGCAGAATCAAATGCAGGATATGCTGAAAGCCTAAGCAAAAAAGGTAAAACAAATATTATTTTTGGATCTAAATCTTTAGTAGAGCAAACTACCAAGATATTTGGTGGAGATTGGAAAATAAAATAAATAATAACGATTCTGGAACACTTACAGCATTAAAAGCAAAAAAATATAGACTATTTTGGACTGCATCAATAGCATCTGTTGGTGCAACTCAACTATTAACTTTGACTGCAGGTAAATTAGTTTTTGACCTCAGTGGATCCGAATTGCTACTTGGATTAGCTGCAGCTGTATTTGGAATTGGTACGATTTTAATTAATTTTTTGGGTGGAGTAGTAGCAGATAGAATAGATAAAAGAATACTTATGATTATAACTTCTTTTGCAATGACTATTTCATTATTATTGCTAGCAATAATTGATGCCTTAAATTATGAAACTGTTTTATTAGTTGTTATCTTTTCTACAATAATGGGATTAATTAGTGGTTTTGATTGGCCAGTAAGATCATCTATATTCCCTCAATTTATTGATAAAAAATCACAAATGATGAGTGCAGTAGCGCTTAATGCAATGTTATGGCAAGGATTAAGAATTCTTGCCCCAGCTTCAGGCGGATTTATTATAGCTTACCTTGGAACTCACTCTGTTTTTTTTATTAGCGCTACAGGTTTTTTTGTTATGGGCTTAGTAATGATATTTATAAAACCTAATAAAATTGAAAAAATAAAAGTTGAGAAAAAATCTGTGATAAAAGATACATTAGAAGGTATCAATTTCATAGCAAAAAATAAATTATTCAAAGTATTAATACTATCTACATACATTACGAGTGGGCTTGGGATGTCTTACTTGCAACTACTCCCTTCATTTTCTAACATATACAAGGATACAATTTACGGAGATTTATCAGCACAAATGTTAGGACTATTAGCAAGCGCAGGAGGAATTGGAGCATTAACAGGTACTGCGGTAACAGCTAGATTAAGGCAGAAAATCAAGCTTGGAAAATTAGTTCTAGCCTCTAATGTGCTAAGTGTTATATTCCTTTTTTTATTTGGATTATCAAATAATTTTATTTTTGAGGAAAATATTTATCAGAACCCATGGATTTCTTATAATTTAATAATTTCATCAATATTGATAATTATTACAGGTCTTTTAAATTCTATTTTTATGGTTGGTTCAATGTCTCTATTACAGCTCAACGTACCTGAAAATCTTAGAGGTAGGGTTATGGGGATTCATACTATAACCTTTAGCTTAATGTCAGCAGGGGCTCTATTTTTAGGCTTTTTAGCACAACTATTATCATCAAGTATTGCTGTCATGCTGTCTGCAGCTTTATTAATTCTTATAAACTTTTTTATTTACTTAAAAAACTCTGACATAAGAAATATCTAACAGTCTATATACTTTATTAAAAACGAGAACTTAGATCGATTTTTTGAAAATAAAAAATAGCCTAATGAGTACAAGAAGTATAAAGGTTTAAGGAAAATAAGAAATTTACCTAAAAATCCATATAATCCTCCACACTTAGAGTAAATCTTCAAAATAGCAATTGCTCCATAAAAATTTGACTCATCAATACATACTATTTTAGAACTTAAGATTTCTTCATTTATATCTATTTTTTTTGATCTTACTGTATTTGTATCATTTGGGAAAAAATTCCAATAATTAGTTCTTTTTTGTACCCAATGTGAAAAACAAGTACATATACCGCAGTTATGATCGTAAAAAACTATTTTTTCATTTTTCATTGTTAATTATCATTTTTATAATTGGTGAAATATTTTCATTTTCTAACAACCACTTAATATAATCTGGGTTATCTTTAATTACTGATTTAATGCTTTTATTTTGATATTTTCCTTTAGTAAAAAAGATTTCATTAGAATCAGAAGAACCAATAAATCCATCTTTATCAATAGAATTATTTGAAAAATTTAAAATAGACTCAAGGTTGATTTTCTTTTCTGAAATTTCTGTTTGTTGAGATAAAAAAAGCTCTAAAATTGCTTCAGATTTTTCATCAGTTTTCCTATCAAAAACATCCATATCAGTTGAACAAAATTCTCTCAAAGCATTTTGTAAATTTCTAGGTCTAAGTTTTTCATATAATACTTTCAGATCAATTATATTTATTTTTGTAATATCAAACTTAATTCCTGACCTAATGAATTCACTCATTAGAACTGGAATATGAAAATCAAAAATACCAAATCCTATAATATGAGAATTTTCAAAATATTTTGATATAGATTTGGCGTAATACTTAAACTCTTCATAAGCTTCTAGCTCTGAGTTAGTTATTCCATGAATTTTCGCAGATTCATCAGATATTTTGATTTTTGGATTAAAGAATCTACTCTTTGTTTCTGATTCAGAAAATGTTTCATCTTTAAATGATATTGTTGTAAGTTTTATTATTTTGTCGCTTACGGGATCTAATCCAGTAGTTTCAAGATCCAAAATAACATATTTTTCATAGTCCATAAAAATAAAAATATAAATAATTGTTTATAAAATCAATCCGTATAAAAGGTTTTGTTATATATAAGATCTTAGTCTTTTGGAATAATAATAATAAATTCTGTACCTTCAGAAATTTTGCTTTGTACTAATATGTCCCAATTATGAGCTAGACAAAGCTGCTTAGTTATGGCCAGACCTAAGCCTGAACCAGATAGATTTCTATCTCTATTTTCGTCAACTTTATAAAATCTATCAAAAATGAATTCTAATTTTTCATTAGGAATACCTGGACCATTATCTAAAAATTTAATATAAAAGTTATTATCATCTTCGTCAAAATTTATTTCTAATTTATTGTCGGGTTTTAAGTACTTCAAAGCATTCGAAAAAATATTTGAAAAAACTTGCCTGATTCTAAAAGGGTCTGCCGTAACTTTTATTGAATTTTGGAATATTTTTTCAAATTTGATATTTAATTCTTTAGCAGAATCTTCAAAAACATCAAAGGTCTCTTGCAAAACATTATTAATATCCAGAAGTTCAAAATTCAGCTTCAATTCTCCAGATTCAGCATTTGCGATCAAACTAAGATCATCTATAAGTTTTGACAGTAAAATTATTTGATCATTTATTTGGTGTAATTTTTTATCGTTAAGTTGAATTTTTTTTTCTAAAATACCTTCAATATTCACCCTTAGGACTGTTAGTGGATTTCTTAGTTCATGGGATATATCAGAAAATAATTGTTCTCTTTGAGTTTGGATTTGTTTCATTTTATTTACCATCAGGTTGAAAGAATTAGTCAAATCAGAAAGTTCATACCCAGAATTAATATTTTGAATTGGCTCAAAAACACCTTTTGATATCTTGTTAGTTGCAAATGTTAATTTTTTTACAGGTGATGCTATTTGAAGAGATATAAAATATGCAACTACAACACTAAGCAAAAATATTCCAAAAAAAGATATTATTATAAGATTTTCGTAAGCCTCAATTAGATTTATTTCTTTATTGACAAAAACTAAATATCCAACTGTTTTTATATTATTAGATAGATCTGAATCAGCAACTTGAATTGCAAAGTTATTATTATATTGCCTAAGAAGTGAAATGCTTTTTTCTACATCCTCTCTTGATAAAAGTCCTAACCTGTAACCTTCTTGTACTCTTCTAATTTGCCTAGCAAAATCAGTTGGACTATCAAAAGCTTTGTTAGAAAAATTAACATCAATTGGAGAAATAATATATTTTTCATCAGAAATCATTTGCTGAAGATTCATTGAATTTATTTTAATTGCATTTGGACTAGCAATAATCCATTCATAGTTTTCATCTACAACTCCAATTGAATCTTCATTAGGGTCTAAATCTAAATTGGTCATTTCTCTAACTAAAACATTTTCAAACCCTTGCTCAAATGATCCCCAAGATTGATAGTAAGTTGCTAAAGAATCAGAAACAGACTTTGATACTTTTGACCTATATTCTTCATTCCTTTCTTCGATATTTCTTTGCCAAATAGTGTCAGTTGCAACATAACTAAATATAAAGCTTAAAGAAATAATTAGTAAAAAAGAAATTGTAATTTGAGTTTGTAATTTAAATTTGAACATTTTTATTTTGAAGCTCTATACCCCATTCCTCTAACAGTTATTATTTTTATCTCAGAATAATTATCTTCTAGTTTTTTTCTTAGATTTTTTATATGAACATCAACGACTCTATCATCAGAATCTAGATAATCATATTTGGTATATTCTAATAATTGATCACGACTTAGTACATTTTCAAAATTTATGATAAAACATTCAAGAAAATCAAATTCTGTTTTAGTAAGATCAATACTAATAGCGTTTATCTTAACTTCTCTTTTCAATGAAAAAATACTTAGATTGCCTTCTTCTAAAAGCTGATCATTATCAACTTTAGAAATATTATTTCTTTTTAGAACAGCTTGTATTCTTAGTAATAATTCTCTAGTGCTAAATGGTTTAGTTATATAATCATCTGCACCTAATTCAAATCCCAAAATTTTTTCATCAACAGAAACTTTTGCAGTTAAAAAAATAATTGGAACTTGTGATTTTTCTCTTATGATTTTGGTAACTTGAAGTCCATTTAGATTAGGCATCATAATGTCTAGTAAAACCAAATCAGGATTAAATTCTTCAAATTGTTTGATAGCCTGTTCCCCATCATTAACAGTAAACACTTGATAATCCATAGCTAATAAATATTCAGATAAAGATTCTGTTATTATAGGGTCGTCATCGCAAATTAGTATTTTTTCTGTCATAAATTTAATTCTATTAATTATCTTTTAAGAGGGCAAATCAATTATTCTAGTTGCTTTAGAAATTTCAGAAAATAACAGCGTTATTTTTTGATTATTGAAATGCCCTCTTATCTTTGGGGGAAAATTATAATCTAATTTGAGTTTGATTACTTTTTGAAGTTTTTCTTTTCTTCATATCTCCTGAAAGTATTGCTTGAAGTTTTTCATCTGCTTCTTCTTGAGTTAACTTACCTGATTCTACTGCACTATCTAAACGTTGCTTTATTTCAGATTCTGTAGGCTTCTTCCCAAACATTCCAGGTCTTTTTTTCTTCATCTCTCCTGAAAGTATTGCTTGAAGTTTTTCATCTGCTTCTTCTTGAGTTAACTTACCTGATTCTACTGCACTATCTAAACGTTGCTTTATTTCAGATTCTGTAGGCTTCTTCCCAAACATTCCAGGTCTTTTTTTCTTCATATCTCCTGAAAGTATTGCTTGAAGTTTTTCATCTGCTTCTTCTTGAGTTAACTTACCTGATTCTACTGCACTATCTAAACGTTGCTTGATTTCAGATTCTGTAGGCTTCTCATATTTTTGTGGCTGTTCTGCGCTTATGTAATTTTCTGTAAAGACAATTGCTCCTATGAAAAGGGTTACAGACATTATTAATACATAAATTTCTTTACGCAAATTATTACTTTCGTTATAAAATATTTTTTTCATTCAAGTCTCCGTTTTTTCAATTTATTTCATAAAACTCTAAATTGTACATATGTTAATCATATAAATGAAATATGAAGATTATATGAAGACTTTATAAATATTTAAATTGTCATTACTTAGAATTTCTTTCAGATTATATTTATTAATATTTTGATAGTATTTAATAGTGCATAAATAAAGCCGAAGTGGCGGAATGGCAGACGCGGTCGACTCAAAATCGGCTGGGGAAACCCGTGTGGGTTCGACTCCCACCTTCGGCACCAAAAATTATGATAATAAAACTTTAGTATCTTAATATTTATGTTAAAATTGAATCTATGCGGGGGTAGCTCAGTTGGTAGAGCGTCTGCCTTCCAAGCAGAATGTCGCGAGTTCGAATCTCGTCTCCCGCTCCAAATCTATACCTTTCTTACTAAGATTTAAATGCTCTTAATTCAGTCATATTAATTATTTTTGTAATATAGTAATAAAAAAACTAATTTCTATTTGAAAGGATGATACTTGAAAGCTGCAGTTCTTTTTGAAACAAAAGGGAAATTATCAGTTGAAAATGTAGATATCTCAGAACCAAAAAAAGATGAAGTCATGGTTAAAATTTCTGCAAGTGGGCTCTGCCATACTGACTGGGAGACAATGCATGGATTTCAACCAGTTAATCTTCCTGCAATCATAGGACACGAGGGAGCAGGAATAGTTGAAGCAATAGGAGAAGGGGTAGATCATGTAAAAGTTGGAGATCATGTTATTTGTTCATGGAATCCAAACTGTGGTATTTGTTTCTATTGTGACAATGGACAACCAATATTATGTGAAGTTCAAAAAAAAGCTAACTCACAGGGAGTACTTTTTGATGGGACTACTAGAGCATCTATCAATGGTCAAAATATACATTACTACAGCCTAGTTTCTTCTCACGCAGAGTACACTATTATTCCAAAGCAAGCCGCAGTTAAAATAAGAGAAGATTTTCCATTAGATAGAGCTGCATTATTGGGATGTGCAGTAATGACTGGATATGGAGGAGCTGTATACGCTGGAGATATTAAACCAGAAACTTCCGTTGTTGTTATAGGATGTGGAGCTGTCGGGCTTAGCGCTATCCAAGGGGCTAGAATAGCTGGAGCATCTAAAATTATTGCCGTTGATATTTTTGATAATAAATTAGAATTTGCAAGAAGAGTTGGAGCTACACATACAGTTAATTCAAAAAATATAAACCCAGTTGAATTCTGTGCTGAATTAACTGATGGAAGAGGAGTTGACTACGCCATAGAATCTGCTGGTCAAAATGAAACAATTAGACAAACTTTAGAATGTTCAAGACCCGGTGCAAGAATAGTTATTTTAGGAAAAACTCCATATGGTGTAGAAATAAATATTCCTTTTTATACTATGATGGGAGAAAGAGAAATCATAAGAACATCTTACGGTAAGAGCAGACCAAGAATTGATTTTCCAAGACTTGCAAACTTATATATGAACGGAGAACTATATTTAGATGAAATGATAAGTAAAACTTATAAAATTGAAGAAATAAATCAAGGATTTGATGCTCTAGAAAAAGGCGAGTTAGCTAGAGGATTAATAATTTTTTAAGAAGGGAAGTTATGGGTAAATTATTAAAATTTTCAGGAAATAATATAGATAGGCTTGAAGTCGAAAGACGAAATGATGAATGGATTGAAGAAAAATTAAGCAATCCTAATTCAAAGGTTCTTGTCTATTACAGATCTAAAGTACTTGTTAAGAAAATTTTTACTAATATTAGTTTAAAGTTTTTAAATCTAGGAGATATTAAATCTAAAGGTATAGATCCTGAATTGATAATCTTAGGATCTATTTCAGAAGATATTTATTTAGCCACAGATTTAGCAAAATTAGATGAAGATTTTGTTAAGGATAATTTACTAACTGATAGTGATGAATTTATTGACTGTAGAACAGCAGGAGACCAATTAGCACAAAATCAAGGCGGAATTATTAGCCAAAGTAAAAGTCAATTGGAGTGGAATAGAAAAAACCTATTCTGTGGCATTGATGGAGGAGAAACAGTGGGTCTTAGAGGAGGCCAATCAAGAAAATGTTCAAAATGTGAGGTTGAACTTTTTCCAAGAACTGACCCAGTAATTATTACTTTAGTTAGTAATGGAGATTATTGTTTATTAGGTCAATCTAAAGGAAGATTATCAAATTTAAATATTTATTCTTGCCTAGCTGGTTTCGTCGACCAAGGAGAGTCTATAGAAGAGGCTGTTTCTAGAGAAATCATGGAAGAATCAGGAATTAAAGTAAAAAATGTAAGATATTATGCATCTCAACCTTGGCCTTTTCCATGGTCTTTAATGATCGGTTGTCATGCAGAGGCAGATTCAGAAGAAATAAACTTTGATGAACATGAAATGCATTCAGTGAAATGGTTTCATAGAGATGAAGTTCTTTCAGCCTTAGAAGAAAAAAATGACAAACTAAATGTACCTGGAAATATTGCAATTGCCCACCACTTGATAAAAGCATGGGCAACCAAAGAAGTTTAATTAAATCAACTTAGTCTTTTGCTCTTCTTTCATCTGCTATATCCAAGGTATCGCTAAATTCACCTGGGATTATTCCTAAGAATTGTCCACCTAATAAATTTTTTACATCTATTACAACTCCAACCATGATGCTTTCACGAATTATCTTATCTGCAGCTTCTCTAGATGTGTCTTTGATGCTATTTTCAAACATTTTAGCAATAGCTTCTTCAGAAATTTCAAGCCTTCCATCTTCTTCTTCATCTGGGGTATAAGTCCATCTTGCAGTAATATTTACAATAATAGTTGTTACTAGAAAACCTAGTACTAATCCAGATGCTAAACCTCCAATGGAGTTTACTTTATCTCCAATTCCAAAAGTAAGTTTATTTATTATCATCTCAACTGTTCCGCTAAAAAGTTGAACTGATAAGAAACCTGCGATTAATAGTATTCCATATCCTATTACTGTAACTAAACCATCACTTTCTAGTTCTAGACCTATAGCGTCTACTATCATCTGAGATAATAAACCTCCTACAACCATAGTAATTGCAACCAATACTATGTAGAGAACATTCTTAATCAAACCCATTCTATAGCCTAAAATCACTCCCAAAACTATAGGGGCTATAAGTAGCCAATCATACCAAACCATATTTTACCCCTCTCTTCTTATCTATAAACATACATAAACATTCTTGCTATTAGCAAGGAAATTTGTTCTTTTAATCTACCTAAATTATTTGTATATGTTAATATATAATAAAAATTGTTGCTTGTAGAAATAATAACAGAAAATCATAAATAGAACAGCGAAGTAAAATATGTCAAAATTAAACCTATCTAAGAAACTATCAAATGTTTCTTTATTTTCTATTATCCTTCTAGCTGTTTTTAGCTTTGGATTTTCAGATTCTGAAGAGATTTCAGCTCAAATGCCAGGTATGATGCCTGGGATGGGGCAAATGATGGGAGCTATGGGAATGGAATCACCTCCTTCTGAATGTAGAAGTAATCCTGGAACAGGTGAAGTTTTTTGTGAAGTAAAAATGGATATAAGTATGATGTCTATGTCATCAACATTTGCTCCATTTGAATATTATGAAGGACAAGGTGTATGGTTTCAAGGTTGTATGCTACCTGGCCAACAATATGAAAACTATGAAGCAGCTTGGATAGAAAGGCAATATATAGGCCCTTCAAACTCTAACCCTACTGAGCAAGGTACACATGTTTTCCTAAGAGGAAATATGCCAACAGAACCTGGCTCTCAATATGCAAAATGTAAATATCAATTTTTCTTAAATGATTCTCCTTTAGTTCAACCAGGAGGTCCATATCATAATCCTCAATGGGAAGCAGATATGGAAACTCAAAAAATGTATGAAGAAGCAGATAATATCAGAAGAGATGCTGAAAGAAAACGAGCAGAAGAAGAACTATTAAGAGCTAAAGAACAAGCTGAACTCGACCTTCAAATGCAAGAAGAAATGAGAAAGCAGCAAGAAGCTCAAAATCAAGGAAATAACCAGGGAATAGGTAATATTTTTGGCCAAGGTCCTGTAGGTAATATTTTCGGTAATCAATTCCAAGCTCCAACTGATCAAGAAGTTCCTCTTGGTCCATTCATAAACCTAACAGTTATTAAAACTGAAGATAGATGGAAAGTTATGGAATGTATTGCTGATTTTATAAAGACTGATATCGGAATGCCATATGAGCAAGCTTATATGGACTTTTCATTTCCTATAGGAGTTAGATCACTTGAAGAACCTGATTTTTATTATGATGCAGTAACAAATTGTATGCAGTTGAGTTTCAGTAAATTACTTAGTGGAGGTTGGGGAGTTAATAATCAAGAAGCTTCTTCTACTGGAACAGCACCAAGGGCTGATCTAAATGCGATGATGGAAGCATGTATAGTCCCTCATCTTTCTGACAACATGAATATTCCTAGAAATGTCATCATGGATGATATGGTAACAATTGAGACAGGTAAAAGATCAATGTCTAGACAAGAAATGCTAGCGGCTTATGATTGTTGGTATCACTGGGACGAAAATATAAGACCTAATCCAAATAATTCTCAAGGATATTTCCCACTTTCAAGTGAATTATTAGTTTCATTTATATTCGGAGATCAAGAAATTATGGGACAAGCTTGTATGATTGATTCTGTGCAAGATGCTCAAGGAATGAACAGGCAGCAATCCGAAAGAATAGTAAGTGACTTAGTAAACTTTGCAGTAGGAAGAAGCGATAAATGGGGGTTCTTAGAGAGTGATGCAAATCCTCAGATGAAGAACGAAGTAGTAGGAAGAGTCATTGGATGTAATCAGGAATTAGATTGGCTAAGAGATTATCTACAGTCCGTTAGTCAAAACCCTGCAGCAGATGCTTATGCATTAAACTTTGATGTATTAGGAGAAGATTGGATGATCCAGTGTAATATTGAAAGATTTGAAGAATTTCATACTGGTCCTGATGCTGTAAGACTTGTTGAACAAATTATTCAAGGTATCCAAGACTATGAAGATCCTACTGAAGTAATCAATAGACCACTTGGTGAACAACAATACGACTCACTAAGAGATTGTGCTGAAAATATGAATGGTTCTGAACTACCTATGGATGCATGGAGTGGCTTCTTAGCACAATACACAGTTAACCTAGATAAACTAGAAATAGGATTAATGGAATATGCAGATGAAAGAGATCCCAATAATAAGCACGCTAGAATACATAATTGCATAGTAGATGCATGGCAGAACTCAGGCAGTGGAATGCCTCAGAGAATGATGGAAGCTGGTGCAGACCACATTATCGATAATATTTTCTATTGGGGTGGAGACGTTTCAATGGAGCCATCAGGAGGTCAATATCCTTTCCAAGCATTAGAAGATGTTCATATGTGTTTAGAATATAAATCTGAATTTGATTGGGTAGCTAATGCTCTAGAACCTGATTATGATTATGAGCCAATGTTTGTAAGCGATATATTCACTAGAAGCTCTGATAACTCTAATAAATCAGCTACTGATTTTAGACAGACTCTTACTTCAAATAATAACAATTCAGGTCAAGGTAATATGGTTCAAGGCAGCCTTCAAGGTGGTGGAGCATTAGAAAACATGAGAATGGATCTAGTAAATATGGCAAAGAACAGTGCAGCTGAAGACTGTATGGTTGCTAATTTGGCTAGAGCTAAAGGAGAAACTGAGAATTATATAAAAACTTCATATATATCAAATATAGTATGGGACCCTCAAGCTAGGCCTACTAATAAAGAAAAAACAGCTTTATCAAATTGTGAATCTCAAATCAGATCAGCTACACAAGGTAGAGGAGGATTAGATGCCCTACTTAAACTTGGAAGATCTGGAGACCCAGATTATTTGGATCAACCAGATGATAGCCAAAGAGCTTGTATGATTACAGAATATGTAAAAACATTTGGATACATGCTTGAAAGCTCAGGAGCAAATCCTGAAGAAAGCGCAGCTAAAGCTGTAGCTGAATTCTCAATGCCAGGAGCTTTCAATGGATTTCATCCTCTCGTTGGAGAAAAGGCTCCAAACCTAAGGCCTCCTTCAGCAATAGAGCTTGATGCTATATCAAATTGTAAACTAGTAGATTTGTATGTTTACGAAGGATCAAGGTTAAGGAAACTAATACCAGGAGTTGATACTTCTGACTTACCTATAGGAGAATTAGCTTCTCCAACAGGATTAGCTATCATGGGTATTATAATGACTTTATTCTTCTCAGTACTACAAATGATAAGAGGTAAATAATGACAACAGCAAGAACACCATACGGATTTAGACTAATTGTAAGATTATTAGTTAGAATGTTTATAGCTCTAATAGTATCTATACCAATAATTGCACTAGGTGGAATTTTACTAGTTTATTCTCAAACAGATGGAACCGTTCCAGCATGGTCTGGAATAGCAGCAATAATTACAGGAGTAGCTCTGCTTATTTTAGGTTTTTATATGACAGCAGTAGGTTCTTTCCCTTACCCAACCCTAGGGGAAGGAGAAGATGTGAAGATTGAAAGACATCCTACTATGAAACCTGCTTATACAAGAATTTTTATTAGTCTGCCATTATTCTTTATCACAGCTGTTTTATACATAGCAACAGATTTTGCTCTTATGTTTCCATTCATAACCTTTTTGATAGGGTTATGGTTTTTCTTTAAAGGAGTAATGAGGTATTTTAGAAATTTACATATCACATACATTGTTACGGACAGAAGAGCTATATATATGTATAAATTCCTTTACCTCCATACAAATGAAATCCCTGTAGGTAGAATTGTACAAATTTCTGAAAAAAGAACTTTGATTGAAGCATTATCAGGAAGAGGTACGGTTGTTGTATCATCAGGTATAGGAAGTAGAATGACTATAAATATGGAAGAAATTGATAACCCAGGACAAGTTGCAGAAGCGTTAAGAAGTATGCTTCCATCAACTGCAAATTAATAGGAGGAAATAATTATGGATATAGGATTAGTAACTAGTATCGTATCTATACCATTGGTTGGTGCTTTAGGAACTGTTGCTTGGAGGATTCAAGCTACTATTACAGCAAGAAAACAAGGTGAAATAGATTCCTTAAAAACAGAAATAGAATCTATAAGAAATATCCATTCAGAACAGATGACTTTAATGAAAGAGAAGAATGATCTTTCTGTAGACCAAATTGAAACCATTGTTAATACTAGGGCTAAAGAAATTTCAACTAGTATTGAAACTACTTATTCTGGAACAATTAGTAAATGGAAATCCTACGCTACTGTAGGAATTACTTCTGCAATAGGAATGGGGATTTTTGTATTAGGTTTACTTTTCTCTATGTTCCCTAGAACAGCCTCTGAGAATACAGTAATGACACTAAAAAATTCAGAAAATGTTAGTAAAGAAATAACTAAATTTGGATTACATAACCATTCAGATGCAGGCTCAATTTTATTTGCACATGGACCAACTTTTATGTGGGGAACAATTATAGGTTCAGTAATCCTAGCAGTAGCTTTAGGATTAATTTTTGTAAATTCATTTTTTAAACAAAATACATCTGCAACGAGTGTAACAGAACCTGAAACAGAAAAAGAAGCTGAAGAAGAGTAATATCGAACCAGTAATAAAAAATAAAAATGATTATAAAGGTCACCCAATTCTTGGATCAAAAGATGGAGTCCCAACAGTAGTTTCCTTGTACCATGACCATCAACCTGGAGAAACAAGTACGCATCATACTCATCCTTGGGAACATCAAGCCTACATAACCAGAGGCGAAGGTATAATTTTTGTTGATGGAGAAAAGCATCCTATCAAAGAAGGTGATTTCGTATTAATCCCACCTAATGCAGATCATTATTTTGAAAATACAGGTACATCCGTGCTCAGTAGAGTTACTTTCAATCCTTTAGCAAGTGAAGACAATTTAGGATAGAAATTATTTATATATTTTCCAAATAAAAGCCGGAGGGACATTAAATGGAGTAAATCCATTTAATTTCTTTGAAAGATTATATTTCTTGATTACTTCCTTTGAAAATGAACATCTTATAAAATATGTGATTTGAAAAAATTTACCAGATCCTGAAAGATTTTCTACAGAAATTTCACAAAGTTTATCTCTAGTTTTTTTATTCAAAGAAACTAATGGTATACCAGAAATTATCAAATCAATTTTCCTATTAAATCTTTTTTGAAATTTTTCTAAAAAAGATATTACATCCTCTGAGTATATTTGTGCTTTAGGAAATTTTTCTTTTAAAATTTTTGAAAATTCTTTGTTTATTTCTACTAAAATCAAATCTTGTTCTTTGATTCCTTTATTTAGTATAGATTGAGTAATTTGACCGGTTCCGGCTCCTATTTCAACTACAGTATTTAATTCTGAATTTACTTCAGATGCCATCAAATCTGAAGCAATTTTTTGGGTTGGCAAAACTGCTCCTAAAACTAAAGGGTATTTTAACCAATTCTTCAACCAAATAAATATTAATTTCATTTCATTAATTATTTCTAAAATTAATTTAGTTCCAATTCATTGCTTATCTTTTTATGATGATAATCTGAATCTCCAAAAGCTAATTTTTGATGTTGCATTTTTCTAGTAAATACTTGAAGATCATAATCCCAAGTATATCCAATTGCACCATGAAGTTGGTGTGAAATTTGACAAATATCATGAAAGGATTTAGAAACATAAGCCTTAGATCTGTTTATATCTAGAGTAAAATCATTAGAGTTAGATAATTTCCAAGCTGCTTTCCTTGCAAATTGAGTTGATACTTTGGTTAATATAGCCATATCAGCTGCATGATGCTGTACCGCTTGAAAAGATCCAATTGGTCTATCAAACTGTTTTCTATCTTTTATATAATCTAAAGTCATGTCCATAACTTTAGATGAAGCACCCGACATTTCTGAAGACTTTCCTGAAGCTCCGTAACTAAATAATTGAGAGAGTGTTTCCCATCCTTGATTTTCTTCACCTAATAATTGAGTGTCATCGAGTTTTATTTCATTAAATTTTACTTTGAAAATTTTATCCCCACCTATACTTTCCATTTTTTCGATTTCTATCCCTTCAGTATTTGAAGGGACTAAAAATAAGGAAATACCTTCGTTATTTTCGGATTTAGATGCAACTATAAAATAATCTGATCCAATTGCATCATTAACAAATAATTTTTCTCCATTAAGTGTCCAGCCATTTTGATTTTTTGTAGCTACGGTATTAGAAATTTCAGATTCATCGAAACTACCCGTTGATTCATTAAAAGCTAAGGATAGCTTTATTTGACCAGAAGAAATTTTAGGTAAAAGTTCTTTTTTTTGAGATTCATTTCCTGAAATAAGTAAAGATTGAACACCTACTACAGCAGTGCTAAAAAATGGTCCCGATAAAGCAACCCTTCCCATTTCTTCCAGCAATATAGACATATCTTCAAATTTAAAACCTGAACCACCATATTCTTCGGGTATCATTAATCCCAACCAACCCATTTCAGACATATTTTTCCAGATTTCTTCAGTTATTCCTATATCATCCGATTCCATTGCTCGGATAAAACTCATAGTACAATTTTCTTCAAGATAACTTCTCGAAGATTCTTGTAACATTTTTTGTATTTCAGATAATCCTAAGTCCATAATTTACTTCGCTTTCAATTTATCTTCTCTTGGTAAACCAAGACCTCTTGTTGCAATTATATTTTTCTGAATTTCAGTTGTTCCTGCAAAAATAGTATATGCAGTAACCGTTAATTGTTGTTTTAGATATTTACCATCAAAAGGTGCAGATGAATCAGATAACTGTCCATATAATCCTGCAAAATCAGTCCCTATTTTAGCAACATTTTGAGCTAACTTTGTTCCTAAAATTTTTGCAACAGAACCTTCAATACTTGGGACTTCTCCTTGTGATTGCAAATAAGCAACCTCATAAGCAACCAACCTAGCTGCTTCAATTTCAAGGTCTAAATCTACCAAAGTTTTATTTATATAAGGATCATTAATTAATGGGATACCTGAAGAATTTTTATTATTTTTCACAAATTCAACAATTTCTTCAAAATTTCTCCTTGCAGCAGCAGGATATTCTACACCTGATCGTTCAAAATCTAGAAGTGTCGCAGCAATATACCAACCTTTGTTTAATTCACCAATTAAAGCATCTTTTGGAATCTTAACATTTTCAAAAATCACTTGGTTAAAATGATGATTCCCAGCCATATTAATTATTGGCTTTACCTGAATATTTGAATCTTTTATATTGGCTACAAAAAAGCTAATACCTTTGTGTTTTGGAGCATTTGGGTCTGTTCGACCAAGAAAAAATATCCATGTTGCCTTATGAGCCATGGATGTCCAAACTTTGCTACCATTAACCAACCAATGATCACCTTTATCTTCAACTTTTAGTTTTAAGGATGCTAAATCAGATCCTGAATCAGGTTCAGAATATCCTTGGCACCACTGAACATCTCCGTTCGCTATTGGAGGTAAGAATCTCTTTTTTTGCTCTTCAGTTCCATGAACCATCAAAGTAGGCCCAAGCATTTTGGCTCCGAAACCGTCTCTACCAGGCATTCTATGATATGACATTTCTTCGTTAAAAATTACTTGTTTCATGTATGAAGCTCCCTGCCCTCCATACTCTTTTGGCCAAGCCATGGTCAGCCAACCTTTATTAGCTAATTTTTTTCTGACTTCTAAAGAGTATTCAAAGTCATCACCAGCTTCATCAACGCCTTGCCATTTATCAAAATCTTCTGGAAGTTCGTTTCTAATCCATTCCCTTAATTCATTTCTAAAAAGCTCATCTTCATTAGTAAATTCGTACCTCATATAAAAAAACCTTAGTTGAATATATTTTTTATAAGTCTATTACTTTATTAACATTTATCAATTTATAATTGATGAATTAATATCTTATTTTTCTGTAGAACCAATTTATAAGTAAAAATGGGAAGAATATTAACGTATAAAGCTTCTTTATTCCAATTGAAGGGGTAGATCTCCCTTTCCATTTTATATCGCCGTCAAAAGAAGAAAGAAAGGATCTGTAGCCGCTAAATAATAAAACCAACATTGCTATTGGGTATAAAAAAGAAGAAAAAATACTCAATGAAAAAGCTTTTGATGAAATAAGAATAGAGAAAAAAATAAATAAAATAGATAAAAATGATATAAAAATATGATGTGCGCTTAATTCAATTTGAAAAAAATATGAAATAAGATTCAACCAAGGAACATAAAAAAGTAATATCAAACCAAAAAAAGCAAAAATAAAAATTAAAATATTGTATCTAAACGTAGCAAATATAGATTTTGCATGACCATCAACTGCAGCTATTGAAGAAGTATACCCTTTAGTTTCAATAATATGAGTTCCATCTAGCATATCTGAATTAAAACCTTGAGATTTAATGGATCTTGCAAGCTCAAAATCATCTAAAACAAGATTAGATATCTTTTTATGTCCTCCTATTTTAATGTAAGCTTCTTTGTTGAATAATAAGAATTGGCCAAAACCAGCTGCAAACAAACTAAAAGGTAATTTTTTAGCCAAATAAAAAGGTATCCATGAAAATATAAACCATGAAACCATTATCCAAATAAAATAATCTGAAATATTAAATATTTTTCTCTTAGGGACAAGTGTAATAAATTCTAAATTTTTATCTTCAACATGCTTTATCGCAGAAGATACAGAATATTCAGCTAAATTTGTATCTGCATCAATAAATAAAAAATATTCGCCTTCTGCTTTTTGAGAAAGTTGATGACACGCCCAATTTTTTCCAGCCCAATTTTCCGGCAGAGATGTTCCTTTGAAAGCACTTACTTGAGAATATTTATCTGATAAGGCCTTTAATTTTCCCAAAGTATTATCAGTAGAATTATCATCTATTAATAAAATTTCTAAATTTTTATAATCTTGCTGTACTAAAGATTCAACGCATTCATTGATATTATTTTCTTCATTTCTACAAGGTATCAAAATAGATACTTTGGGGTTGTTTTTTGGAGATAATGGCTTTGGTTTTTGAAATGAAAATAAATTAAGTATAGATATTAATAAAGAATAAGCTGAGACAAATAGAATAATTATGATTAAGGTATCAAAAATATCACTCAAATTTTACTCCAGTTAAACTTCTAAAATTTCTAAACTGAGGAAGATTTTTAAGTTCTTTTCTATGGTTATATATCATCAAAATTGCGGCTAAAATCCATAATAAAATAAATTGATTATTTGAAATATAAGATTTAGAAATAGAAGTTATAATTCCATAAATAAAAAAACTAAAGTGAACTATATTTACAGTCCAAGCATCATTTTTTTGTAATGCAAAAAATATTGCTAATAATCCAAATATTACTACTGCAGCTTCTATTTGGAAAATAGCCAACCACATAGCTGCTGTCACAGCTAATGCTTTTCCTCCTTGAAACTTTAGAAAAGGTGAGAAAGAATGTCCTAATATTGGCATGATACTTACTATGACAAGATCGAAGCCTTGTATTTCAAAATACTTTATAGCTATTGCTATTGGAAGAATCGCTTTTAAGAATTCAATAAACATAACAATTATTCCAATGTAAGATCCACCTGATTTCCATGCATTCACTGCACCTGGGTTATTATCTCCTACCTCTCTTACATCCTTACCTGATAAGATTTTAGTCAAAATAACAGGGAAAGGAATAGAACCACTGATAAAAGAAATTATTGAAAATATTAAGGTTAACACTATAGAATTCTATGAAATTATAATTTTGTACTCTTATATTACTAAATTAGATATAAAATCATATCTAATTTAGTAACTTTATTGACTATTATTTATACTCTGCAATTAGAGATAAACTTTCATTATAATTATCTATAGGAAGACCTACATATCCACCTTCTTCAGAAAGCATTTTTCCATTTTCTAGATAAAACTTTACAAATTCATATACTTCAGGCTTTGATAGGTCAGAATTATTGACATATATGAACATTGGTCTTGATAAAGGAGCATATGATGAATCATTAATTGTTTGTTCACTTGGAGCTATACATCCAGTGCCTCCATCCACACTCAGGACTTTTAATTGATCCTCATTTTCTAAGTAGTATGCATATCCAAAGTATCCAAGAGAACCTTTATCCCCAGACACACCCATTACTACAACATTATCATCTTCAGATGGTGTGTAATCAGCTCTAGTTTTACCCTCTTCTCCATTTATAACATCAGTAAAATAATCAAAAGTTCCTGAGTCAGTTCCTGGTCCGTACAAACTCAATTCCATATCAGGGAAACTTGATCGTACTTGATTCCAGTTATTTATAGTTGAACCTTGGTCCCAAATAAGATTTAATTCTTCTGTTGTAATACAATCAATCCAGTCATTAGATTTATTTACTACGACAGAGAGTCCATCATATGCAACTTCTAATTCAGTAAATTCTATTCCATTTTCTAAGGCAAGAGCAGTTTCTTTATCTTTTATTTCACGCGAAGCATTAGATATAGCTGTTTCTCCAACAACAAACCTTTTCATTCCTCCACCTGTACCTGAGATTCCTACTGGAATCTGAACATTTGGGTGAGTCTCTCTAAAGATCTCTGCTGCAGCTACTGATATTGGGAATACAGTTGATGATCCATCAATTTCAATTGTTCCACTTAATCCTGAGTCATTATTTACTTGATCATTTGAACAAGCTAAAAATATAAATAATGAAATAAAAACAGAGAATATCAAAAATGATTTATAAATCCTAAGCATTTTAACTCCTTAATTTTCTAAACATAATAATTGTTTACATAAGATAGTTTATAGCTTTTATATTAATTAAATATTAATAATTATTAAATCAATGTAAATTAAATTAATAATTGCTACTTAAATATAGAAAAAAATTGATCCTGATATTCTTCAAATAAGTCCCAGTCATTTAGTTCTTTATGTAGATCTTGAGGTCTTACATTTCCAGAAACAGCCTGCTTAAATAATTCATCTATTCTTTTTCTTGCTGTCATAGGTATTCCATTTTTAACTTCTAGCATTCCCGAGTTATTTAATTCTTGGAAATTACTTTTTGCAGATGTTTTAGTGTACTCAAAAATAAATTTCAAAAGAGATACATCCCAAAGATTATTTATACCTCTTATAACAGCATGATTAGCTTGGCTATTAACTAATCTGGCTTTTATTCTTTCGGATACTTCTTGAGGATTTCCTGAAACGATTTCTAGATCTGTTGATTCATTTTTATAGTTATATAATAAAGCTGGTTCATTTTTACCAAATACTTTATTTAGTTCCTTAAGATATTCTTTTGCCTCATCTCCAAACCCTGACATTTTGTAAAGAAAATCATTAGTAACTACCTGAGGAGTTTGAGCCGTAACTAGACCATGCCTAATAACAGATTCTTCTGATTTATAATCTGATACT
>Ga0315315_10001056_pt1 | contig 24958 bp, 18 predicted proteins | sample M140m3416metaG_FD_203699 | JGI IMG/M metagenome (GOLD analysis project Ga0315315, IMG submission 203699) | Ammonia-oxidizing marine archaeal communities from Monterey Bay, California, United States - M1 40m 3416 | ecosystem: Environmental > Aquatic > Marine > Intertidal zone | place: USA...
CAAATTATTGAAGTAATCGAAAAAAATGGGTTCCCTAAATTTCGAGCAGATCAACTGTGGAGATATTTGTATAAGAATGATTTAAATAATTTTGATGATATGAATAATATTTCAAAAGAATTAATCGTTTTCTTAAAGAATTCTTTTTATATAGGAAGTGTAAAAGAAGTAAGGCATATTATTTCAAAAGATAAATCTACATATAAAAGTTTGTTTTCATTAAAAGATGGGCAAAATGTTGAATCTGTATTAATGAATTATCCTTCTGATGATCATAGAAAACCAAGAAAAACTATTTGTATTTCAAGTCAAGTAGGATGTGCATTAGGGTGTACTTTTTGTGCAACAGGCCAACAAGGCTTTACTAGGCATTTATCTTCAGGGGAAATCATTTCTCAGGTGCTTTATTATAAGCAATTAGATAATAAAGGTTTTTTTGACAAAGTATTAGATAAGCCAGAAAAATCTTATAAAGGAATTAAAAATATAGTATTTATGGGAATGGGTGAACCTTTGGCAAATTATGAAAATACAATTAATGCAATTAGAATATTAAATGATAATCAAGGCACAAATTTCGGTGCTAGAAATATTACGGTTTCTACTGTTGGATTAGTTCCTCAGATTTTGAAATTAGCAGAAGAAAAAATTCAAATAAACTTAGCGGTATCTATTCATGCTCCAGACAACGAAACTAGATCTCAAACAGTCCCTATAAATAAAAGGTATCCTATTGAAATGTTGATTGATGCATGTAAAGAGTACATAAAAAAGACAAACAGAAAAATATTTTTTGAGTATGTTTTATTAAAAGATCAAAATGATACATTAGATCATGCAAATAAACTAGGATTACTATTAAAAGGCATGTTATGTCATGTTAATCTAATTCCTGTTAATCCAACTCCAAAATCAGATTTTTTTAGATCTAATTTTGAAGAAATAAAACTTTTTCAAAACAAATTAAATTCCTATGGAGTTCCTTCAACTGTGAGAATGGAAAAAGGCATTGAAGTTAGTGCAGGATGTGGACAGTTGGCGAAATCTAATCCTTATTAATGATCTATAGCTTCAGCTAAAACTTCTACTAGATATTTTGGATTTTTATTAGAAAGATCTTTGATTTGATCATGGCAAGAAATTCCTGTAACAATAATTTCTTGGTTATCTGCAGAATTATTTATACTTGGTAATAATCTATCTTCAGCCATTTTTTTAGAAATTTCATAATGCTCTTTTTCCATTCCAAAAGAACCAGCCATCCCACAACATCCAGCGTCTATTAATTTTGCATTAAATTTCTGTGGTAAGTTTAGAGATCCTAGAGAATTATTTGTTCCATTTAATGCTCTTTCATGACAATGAACAAAAAGCAATAGGTCTTTATTTATAGAATTCCATTTGATTTGCTGATATTTATCATCTTGAATCTGCATAAGTAGATCTTGTATAGTAAATGTATTCTCGGAAATTTTTCTAGCTTTATCTTTATCGTTCGCTAAATCTGGAAATTCGTCTTGCACAGAAGAGACACAACTTGCTTCAACACCTACTATTTTTATCCCTTGTTTTACATACTCATATAGAAGATTTGTATTATAATCGACATTTTTTTTCGCATCATCAAGTAATCCTTTTGAGATCATTGTTCTTCCACAGCATTTTTTATCAGTAATTTCTACTTCATAGCCTGCAGCTTCTAAAATTTTTACTGCAGCTTTCCCTACTTCGGGGTGAATGAAGTTTATATGTGTGTCGTGGAAAAATAAAATTTTACCTCTTGATTTTGTGCTATTTGGAACTCTTTTTTTAAACCAAGATTCAAATGTATAAGTACTTATTTCAGGCATAGATCTATCTTTATGTATGCCTATTATTTTTTCTGTCAATATTTTTGTAAAAGGTAATTTATTTGCCAAATTAAAAAAGTAAGCTTGAGGACCAGCTATAAACTTATATAGAATAGGGACACTTCCAACCAGTTTAGACCTTAATGGTATTTTATTTTTTTTATAATAGTTATGTAAAAATTCGTATTTTATTTTTGCCATATCAACATTTGCAGGGCATTCTGATTTACAAGATTTGCATTCAATACATAAATCCAAAACCTTTAACATTTTTTTAGAAGTTAATAAATCTTCTTTAAGTGCTCCTGAAAGAACTCCTCTTAATGCATTTGCTCTACCTCTAGTAGAGTGTACTTCTTCTCTTGTTGCCATGTAGGATGGACACATTACTCCTGCATCTAATTTTCGACAAGCTCCAACTCCAATACATTTTTCAACGGCACCTTCAAATCCACCTTCTTTGCTAAAATCAAGAACAGTGTCTATTTTTTTTAATTTATATGTAGTTCCATATCTAAGATTATCTCCCATTTTAGGTGTATCGAAAATTTTTCCAGGATTCATTATTGAATCAGGATCGAAAGCGCCTTTTAATTCTCTAAATGAATCTATGATTTTTGGCCCATACATTTTTTCAGACCAAACTCCTCTTACTATTCCGTCACCATGTTCTCCACTAAGAGAACCATCAAATTCTTTAACTAGATCAGAAATCTCGTCAGAGATCTTAATCATGCGATCTATACCTTCTTGATTTTTTAAGTTGATTGTTGGTCTTATATGAAGACAACCTTCGGCTGCATGCCCATAATATCCGGCTTCTGTTCCATTTTTTCTCACTATTTCATCAAATCTTTTTACATATTCAGGTAATTTTTCAGGTGAAACCGCTGTATCTTCAACAAAAGGGATAGGCTTTTCGTCACCTGGAATATTCATCATTAGTCCTAATCCAGCTTGCCTCATAGCCCAAACCTGAGATATTTTTGAAGAATCAAAAAGAGTTGTTATTGCATATGAAAGATTCAATCTTTTCATTTTTTCAGATAATTTCTGAATTTTATTTCTTACTTCATCATCACTTGAGCCATTCATTTCAACTACTAAAATATCAGTCGGATCTCCTTGCAAGAAATCTAAGTTCCTAGAAAACCCTAGAGATTGTTTTGCTTGAGTAATGATCATTTTTCCAATATGTTCAACTGCAGCTGGCCCTTCTTCAAGTGTTGCAACGGTGGCTTCCATTGATTCAATCAAATCTTTAAAGTGTAAAATAGCTAAACCAACATGTTTTGGTAGAGGTTCTAAGTTTAGCTTTGCTTTTGTTACGGCGGCTAATGTTCCTTCTGAGCCTACCATTATATTAACTAAATTTAATTTATTAGTATTTGGATGAACTAGATCAAGATTGTAACCACCTACTCTTCTATTTACTTTAGAGTATTTAGAATTTATTTCATCATAGTATTTTGAAGACATGCTCATTACATCTCGATAGATTTTGCCTTCTAAATTATCTAGTGAAATTTTATCCTCTAATTTTTTCCCTGATAATTCTTCAAAATAAGCTTTTGAGCTATCCGATAATATTACTTCCATCTCTTTAACTTGATCAACTGTTTTTCCATAAATAACAGAATGTGCACCACAAGAGTTATTTCCCATAGCTCCTCCAACATTTGCACGTGATTTAGTAGAAGGATCAGGTGTAAAATGTAGATTTGTATGCTTAAGTCTTTGATTTAGATTATCAATAGTTATGCCAGGTTCCGTAATGACATATTTTTCTTCAGGATTAATTTCTAATACATTGTTCATGTACTTAGAAAAATCCATCACAACTGCAGAGTTTACAGTTTGCCCTGATAAGCTTGTTCCTCCTCCTCTTGGAAGCACAGCAGTTTTATTTTTATTACAAATATCAATAATAGCTGATACGTCATCAGGATTTTTAGGGAGAGTTACACCTATGGGTGTCATCTTGTATATTGAACCGTCAGTTGAGTACATTTGCCTATATACATCATCGAAGTTAACTTCACCTTCAATACTGCTCTTCAATTCTTGCTCTAGATAAGAATAAATATCATTAGATTTTTTTTTTCTTGCTAGAGTCATAGATTTATTTTATTGCATCAATTGTGTATACCTGTTCTCCTGCAGGGGTAGAAACAGTAACTTCATCGCCTGCTCTTCTACCAAGGATTGCTGCTCCGACGGGAGATACGCTTGATATTTTTCCTACTAAAGGGTTAGCTTCATTGGCTTCAACGAGTTGATACTCATGATTATTTTCACTTTGATGATTTTTTACAGTTACTTTAGAGCCTATAACTATTTGATCTCCTTGAGATCTACTATCTATGATATTTGCTACTTTTAGTATTGCTTCAATTTCATATATTTTTGAATTGACCATCTCAATTTTTTCTCTTGCAGCATCTAATGGGGCATTTTCTCTTATGTCTCCATCAGCCGCAGCCTTTCGTACTTCTTCAGCTAATGTTGGCATCTCAATTTTGTAGTCTTTTAGTTGTTTTTCATAGTCTTTGTATCCAGCTTCAGTTAAATTTATCTGCTCACCTTTAGTTTCTTCTAATTTTTTAGTTATTTTACCTACGTTTGATTTCTTCATTCTTAAGTGGGATGCTAGATTTCCGCTTGATAGTTCATTTATTTTCAGAAATGTAAGAAATTTTTTGATATAGGCTACTTTTTGTGGAGCAGTATCTGTGCTTGTTCTCTTGGCAAATTCATCTGAATATGATCCAATTTCAGAGGGAGTTATTGTTTTGATTTCTCTATCGGGACCAATCCATCTTACAAGTCTTCCGATTTCTTGTTGTGCAATATTGTTTAACTTTCTTGGTGAATGTTGAACGTAATATTGGAATGCAGAACTGAGATCAACTAAATCTAATTCCGTAATTTCTTCAGTATTTTTCTCTTCAGAAGTTGTTTTTTTAGTCAATTTAGCCCCCACAGATAAATTTCGTATCATTCTATTTTAAATCAAATTTTAGTTAAATGTGTTCTAATTAGTCATGTTTTTGTAAAGAAACAATTCTTTTTGAAGTTTTTTTTGATAATATTAAATAATTATTATAAGTAAAAATAAAAAAGAAATTATCCAGAGAAAAATTTAATTCAAATGCCAAAAAGAACTTACCAACCAAAAAATAGAAGAAGATCAAGAGTACATGGATTCAGAAGTAGAATGAGAACTCCTAGTGGGAGAAGAGTTTTGGCTAGAAGAAGAAGCAAGGGTCGTGAAAGACTAACTGTATAACCTTAAATATTGGAAGTAAAAAGTCTAAATAATAAATCAGATTTTTCTAAACTTAGAAAATATGGAAAAAGAAACAATTCGAACTTTGTTACCTTGATTACATTAACTTCCCAGATAAATGATTTTAGACTAGGTTTTGAAATAAATACCAAGGTGGGAAATGCAGTTTTTAGGAACAGAATAAGAAGACAAATTAAACATATCTTATTTGATTTATTTGAAAAGTTTGACAAAGATCCTTCAAAAAAAGGATTATGGGTTCTTGTTAATGTAAATCCTAAAATTGAAAATTTTGATTTCTCCGAGTATAAATCTTTTTTAGAACAAATAGATTTATAGGTTAAAAAAATGAAAATTTATTCAGCAAAAAAGTCGCTGAAAAATTTATTGATTCAGATACTGACTTTTTATAAGTTGGCAATTTCTCCTTATATCAGTTCTCAGTGCTCTTTTTCTGAGACTTGTTCAGAATATTCAAAAAGATCTATTTTTGAAAAAGGTATTATCATAGGTGGATTATTAACATTTATAAGACTAATTTTATGTACTTTTTATCCATTACTAAGTCTCCTTAGAAAAATCAAAATCAAAGCAATATACTTTTTTAGTCCTTTGATTTTATTTTTATTTGTTTCTTGTATGAGTTTTTCATATGAAGGGGGATGGTCTGACATAGTTTATTTAGAAGAAGATGATTCTTATTTCGTAACTACTAATCAAGGTAGATTGCATAAATTTAATATTTCAGATGGAATTCCTAACACTCAGTGGTCCTACCCAAAAGAATCAAAAAACACTTCTTATTCAAATCCTATTTTTCATGAAAATTCTGTGATTAGTTCGAATTTCTCTTGTCGAGGTAAATCTTGTGAGGGTGAAATTTTTCAACTGGATATTAATTCTGGGGCCTTAGAATGGAATATTAATACTTTATCTAAAATCAGTTCCAAAATGGCTATTAATAAAGACATTCTTGCTTATTCAACTCTTAAGAAACAAACAGAAGTTTCAAATGATAAAGAAGCGGAGATACATTTTATTTCATTGGCAGACAAAAACTATGAGAATTTAGGGAAAATTACTCTTGAAGGAGAGATTTGGACTGGAGTTGAATTGTTTGAGGAAAAATTTGTAGTATCTACTTTAGATGGTTGGATTTATGTCTTGGATGCTAACATAGATAAAACTGAAAAAATCAATGTAGAAAATTTAATTGTAGATTCAAAAAAATATCCTTTTTCGATAAATTCTCCAATTTCTTTTTATGATGATAATCTTTATTTCTCAGATGTATCAGGTACCTTTTATACCGCTAATATTAATAATCTTGATGAATCTATATCTTCAAACATTGAAAACTGGATGATTTCTTCTCCTATTTTCCATAATAATAGTATCTATATTTTTACTGTTAATGGAGATTTACTAATTCTTGATCAATCAAATCTAAGATTGATAAATAAATATAATACAGAAAAAATTATTGTAGGTGATCCTAAATTGCATTCTTATGATGGAGGAGAATATATTTTTATTCCTACAGAAAAAAAAGGTATTGAAGTGCTAAGTAATAGCAATGTAGATTTTGCAGAAAGCTTAGGAAATTACCCTACAGATAAAAAAATATATAGTTCACCTCTCGTGCATAAAGATAATTTATTAATTCATTCACAAAAAGGGGAAGTCTTATTTTTTAGATTGAAGTCTAGAGATCTATTTTATTGTTTGAATTTAAACGAAGGAAAAATTTGTGATTAATTAGTATGAATATTTTTAGCCTGTTTTGGAATAACTTAATAATGAAACCTATGATCAACAGTTTATCTATACTGTATGATCTTTTAGGAGATAATTTAGGTCTATCTATTATTTCATTTACTATTATTATTCGATTTGTTCTTATTCCTCTTACGATCAGACAGACTAAACAAATGAAAAAAATGCAAGAACTTCAACCACAGCTTCAGGCTATTCAAAATAAGTATAAAAATAAAACAGCCCAAACAAGACAAAAAATCCAGCAAGAGACTATGGCTTTATATAAAGAAGCTGGAGTAAATCCTATAGGATGCTTGGGTCCATTGATTTTTCAAATGCCAATATGGATTGGTTTATATCGAGCAATATTTAAAAGTGCACCATCTTCTCCAGAAGGTTTTGTTGAACTTTCTAAAAACTTTTATTCTTGGAACACCTCAATATCTAAAGTTCCATTCAATACTGAGTTTTTAGGAATAGATCTGGTTGATTTTGTTCAATATGCTCCATCTCCCTGGCAATTTGGATTACCAGTTATCGTAGGATTATCAATGTTTATTCAGCAAAAATTTACGACTTCTCCATCAACAGATCCAAGGCAACAACAAACACAGCAAATGATGCTTTGGATGATGCCAATAATGTTTGGAGTATTTACATGGCAATTTCCTGCAGGTCTTGCAGTCTATATCCTTTTTTCAAACATTATAGGTATTTTTATACAATATTTTGTCGGAGGGAAGCAACCAATAATGCTTTTTGGAAAACTATTTTTTGGAACAGAAGAATCAAGAACAATATATCTTCAGAAAGTAAGTGATCAAAAGAATAGTACTAATAATAAACAACAAATAGAAAAAAATAAGGAGGAAACTGATGAACCCAAGGATATTCAAAGGGAGAACAGTAGAAGAAGCAACAGAAGAAGCTCTAAAAATTCTAAACGAAGATCTAGAAAATCTTGAAATTAAGATTCTTGATACGGGTAGAAATGGGATTTTAGGCTTAGGTGGGCATCCTGCAGAAATAGAAGTTTATATTTTAGGTGAACCAAAATCTGAACCTGAAGAAGCAAAGAAGCCTGCAAAGAAAAATATCAAAGACACAAAACCTAGAAAGAAGACACCTGCAAAAAAACCTAATGACTTAGAAAAAAAATCTAGGAAAGATTCAATGACCAAAAAGGAAACTAAGGTAGATTCTGATAAAAAAGAACCTATTGCTACTGAGAAAGATCCAGAAATAGAAGAAGCAGTAGGGAAAATTTTAAATAACTTGATAAATGCTACTGGCTTAGATGCAGAAGTATATGTAAGAGAAGATATGGAAGAAGGCTCAATAGTTTTTGAATTAGAAGGAAAAGATTCTGGTTTGTTGATAGGTAGAAGAGGAGAAACATTATCATCACTTGAATATCTAGTAAGACTTATGGCTAGTAAGACATTGGATAAAAGAGCTAACATAATGATAGACGTAGAAGACTATAGGTTGAGAAGAAAAGAAAAACTAGAAAATATAGCAAAAAAAACAGCAGAAAAAGTTTCTAATACAGGTAAAAGAATAACCTTAGAACCAATGTCTCCTGCTGATAGAAGAATTGTTCACATGACTCTAGCTGATTTTAAAAATGTTACTACTCAAAGTAGAGGAGAGGGACTTCATAGGAAGGTAGTAATTAATCCTTCAGATTAATTCATGACTGATATTTTAGTGATAGGGAACCCAACTATTGATTTTATTCAAGGGCAATATTTTGGCCCAGGAGGTCCTATTGTTTATGTTTCAAATTCATTATCAATGCTTGGCGAAAAAAAAATCAATATAGTCACAAGCTTTGGTGAAGATTTTTCTATTGAAAATTTTACTGATAATATAAATTTGTTTAGACTTAGATCTGATTTGACGAATAAATTTGATTTTGATTTTTTATCAGGTATCAGAAAAATTCATGCTATTGAATACGGACAAAAAATTAAAATTACTGATGTGAAATTAGATAAATCTCCTGAAATAATTTACATATCTCCTGTTCTTAATGAATTTTCAATTTGTGAAACAAAATTACTTATGAAAAAATTTAAAAAGTCTTTTTTCGTAGGTATGCCCCAAGGATGGATTAGAAAATTATTAGGAGAGAAAGTAAAAATAAATTTTTCTGATATAGAAAATTTTCCTTTTTTTGATGTTTTGTTTTTTTCAGAAGAAGAAATATTAAATAGCAATTTACCTCTAGAGAAATTTAAAAAGCTTGCTAAAATTTTGGTTATAACTAGAGGCGATAAAGGTTCCTCTGTTTATATGGGACCTGAAAGCTTTGATTTCTCTTCAAAAAAAATGAATCCTATAAGTTCTATCGGTGCGGGAGATATATTTGCTTCAATTTTTTCACATACTTTGTTTCACTCAAATGATTTGATCTTTGCTTCTGAGTTGGCTAATAAAATAGCAGCAAAAAGTACTATGTATAAAGGCTTACAAAGTATAAATTCTGATGTTTTTAAAATTCCTACGAAAAGAAAATAGATATTAGATAGAAAATTACAGATAATTGAATTAGAACGTCCTTTGTAATTATCATTTCAGGAGATTCTCCTTTAGTATTTCCATTTGTGATATAAAAATATCTTATAATTCCTAAGCTGAAAAATAATATTGTAATAGAAAATATCAGATTTCTTTGATCTGAAATTATTTCTGAAATTGCATATGTTGCATAGATAAAGATATTTGTTGATAAAAGAAATAATCTTATCTTTATGTTTGTAAGATTGTTATAAAAAACAACAATTTTATCATCTCTAAAATTTCCTTTATTTGTTTCGCTGATTCGCTTGATTATGATCAGGAAAAGTGTAGAAAAAAAAGTTAATATATAAAGCCAAATAGAAATATTTAATGTTATTGAATATGTACCTGCTATCATCCTTATGATGTAGAAAAAAGTAACTGATATTGAATCAATAAGTATTATTTTTTTTAATTTAAGACTATACAAAACACTAAAAATCAAGTAGCCAAAGAACATATAAAGTACATAAGGATTTACTAAAAAAGAAAACGCTAAACCAATCATAAATATTACGAAAATATAAAGGCACAATTCTTTTAATCTGATCTGATTATTTGCTATTGGTCTGAATTTTTTTGTAGGATGATTTTGGTCATATTTTTTGTCGATCCAATCATTAATTTGATAACCAATTATTGAGCAACAAGAAAATGCAAAGAAACAAAATAAACTACTGACTAATGAACTTGTAATAGAATCTTGGAGCCATTCATCTAATGTGAAAATCAAAGGAATGAAAACTACTGTATTTTTCAGTATTTGTTTAGGTCGAGCAGTTATGATGAATTTTTTCATGAATAAATTTTTCTTTTTGTAAAAGCTTTGTATTCTTTTCAAATAATTCAAAACTTACTATTAATCTACTTTATAATTTTGAATGAAAATGTCACTATTATAAAAGTGGCAACTCTTCAAATAAAATATTATTATTTATGTCTATAGAATCATTAAATGAAGAATGTGGAGTCTTTGGGATTTACGATCCCAATGAATCTGTAGCAGAATCTATTTATTTAGGTCTTTTTGCACTTCAGCATAGAGGGCAGGAGAGTGCAGGGATTGCAACTTCTGACCAAACTAAAATTTTTACTAAAAAAGATACAGGTCTTATTGCTAATGTTTTTAATGATTTTGATGTTAATGAGCTAAAAGGTGGCATTGGAATTGGGCACACAAGATACTCAACTACAGGAAGTGATTCTAGGCAAAATGCACAACCTTTGATTGTTAAAGGTATTAATGGTGAAATTGCATTAGGTCATAACGGAAATATTATAAATTCTGAAGAATTGAAAGAGAAATATTTATCTGAATTTAATATTGATTATATTACAACTGCAGATACTGAAGTTATTGCTTATATGTATGTAAATTCAGTAGGTAAAGATTGGTTTGAAAAATCTAATTATTGTATGAGATATATAAAAGGAGCATTTTCTCTTGTTATGATGACAAAAGATGAATTGATTGGGGTAAGAGATCCTTTGGGAATAAGACCATTATGCTTGGGAAAAAAGAATGATTCATGGATTTTGTCTTCTGAATCTTCAGCTTTATCTCATATAGGGGCGGAATTTATAAGAGAAATTGATAATGGTGAAACTATAGTCATAAATAAACATGGCATAAAATCTTCTAAATATAATTCAAGTGCAATAGATCATAAAATGTGTATCTTTGAGCAAATATATTTTTCCAGACCTGATTCTGTTATAGATGGACAACTAACTTATGAATCAAGAATGAAAATGGGTAAAAGTTTAGCAAAAGAACATGCTGTTGATGCAGATATTGTGATTGGTGTTCCAGATTCGGCAATACCTGCAGCTATAGGATACTCAAATGAGAGTAAAATTCCTTACACAGAAGGATTAATTAGAAATAGATATGTCGGTAGAACTTTTATTTCTCCTAATCAAAAGTTAAGAGAGCTAGGAGTCAAAACAAAGTTTAATGTTTTAAATGAGGTAGTTAAGAATAAGAGAGTTGTATTAATTGATGATTCTATAGTTAGAGGGACGACAACATCTAGAGTTATAGAAATGATTAAAGATGCAGGAGCGAAGGAAATTCATATGAGGGTTTCTTCTCCACCTATAACATCACCTTGTTTCTTTGGTGTTGATATGGCTACAACATCTGAATTAATAGCCAATCAATTTAATATTGAGGAAATTAGAAAAATAATTGGAGCGGATTCATTAGGATTCTTGAGTATAGACTCCTTGGAAAAATCTGTAAATTCAAAAAAAAGTACTTATTGCAAAGCTTGCTTTACTGGTAACTACCCTATGCCTGTACAATTAGACTTTGATAAATTTCATTTGGAAAAAATAAAACAAAAGTGAATAATATGACAAGTAATTATAAAAAATCAGGAGTCGATCTTGAACAATCAGATCTTATTAAAAATAAACTAATAAAATCTGTAATGAGTACACATAATAAAAATGTACTTAATAACTCTGATGGGTATGGTGGTTTGTTTTCTATTGATGGCTTTAATGAAAATTCTATTTTAGTTTCAACTACTGACTCAGTTGGGACTAAGGTGAAAATTTCTGCGAAATTAGGGTTACACAAAAATCTTGGTGTAGATATAGTGAACCATTGTATAAACGATTTGATACCCCAAGGTGCCCGACCTTTATTTTTTTTAGATTATTTAGCATTTGCAAACTTAGATGAAAAAATTGTTTTGGATGTAGTTGAGGGGATTTCTGAGGCTTGCTCTAAAGTTGATTGTGCTGTAATTGGAGGTGAAACCGCTACTTTACCTGGTGTATATAATGAAGGCGATTATGATGTAGTAGGCTTCATGGTTGGATCTGTAACAAAAGAAAACCTTATTCAGAAATCTAATCCAAAAGAAGGAGATGTTTTAATTGGATTGCCTTCAAGTGGCCTTCACACTAATGGATTTTCTTTGGTAAGGTCAATTTTTAATTCTGATAATGATATATCTGTTTTATCAAAAAATATAAATGGAGAATCTAAAAATTTAGGAGAACTTTTAGCAGAGCCACATAGAGAATATCTCACAACTCTTGACCCTGTTTTAAATTTGATTTCTGGAATATCTCACATCACAGGAGGAGGCTTAAATAAAAATCTACCAAGAGTTTTCAATCAAAATCTTGTGGCTAAGATAAGTAAAAAATCATGGGAAATACCCCCTTTGTTTATGCATATTATGTCTGAGGGTAAAGTTTCAGAAAATGAGATGTTTGATGTATTTAATATGGGAGTCGGATTAGTTCTAATTGTTGATCCTTTACATAAAAATAAAATTTTGACTACTTGTAAAGATTCATGGGTTTTAGGAGAAATTCAAACTAAAAAAAATAATGAACAAAATGTTCAAATGATTTAGTTAGGATTTTTAATGAAAGCACTTATAAGCGTTTATGATAAAGAAGGACTTGAACAACTATGCGATACTCTTCAATCAATTAATTGCGAAATATACTCAACCGGAGGAACATTAAAGTTTATTCAAAGTAAAGGATATGATGTACAATCAATATTTGAAATCACAGGTCAAGATGAAATACTAGAAGGAAGAGTGAAAACTTTACATCCAAATATTCATGCAGGAATCCTTGCTGATACAGATAACCCTACTCATCTTTCGGATATGAAAAAATTAAATTTAGACTTATTTGATATTGTTGTTAATAATCTCTATCCTTTTGAAAAAGTTTCAAATGATCCAAAATCTACTTATAGCGAAATTATTGAAAATATAGATATCGGAGGTCCTTCTATGCTAAGGGCGGCAGCAAAAAATTTCAAACGAATGCTAGTTCTTTATGATCCAAGTGATTATCCTTCTATTTGTGAAAAATTGAAAAAAAAGTCTATAGATATTGATACTAGAAAAAAACTTGCAATTAAAGTTTTTAAAATTACATCTGATTATGACAATAAGATTTTTGAATTTTTAAATAACGATGAGAATGCAGATTCAATTCCAAATAAATTAGATTTAAGTTTCACAAAAATAAATAATCTAAGATACGGTGAAAATCCTCATCAAAAAGGTGCTATTTATTCAAATCAAAAAAATGGAGTAGCTAACTTAAATTTGATTCACGGTAAAAATATGTCTTATTTAAATTATTTGGATGCTGATGCTGCATTTTATGCTGCTAATTCTTTTTCAGACAAGTGTGTATCTATAGTTAAGCATACTAACTCTTGTGGACTTTCTGCACAGGCAAACCAATTAGATGCATATAAATTTGCTCTTAGAGGAGATCCTATTTCAGCTTTTGGAGGAATAGTCGGACTCAACACTGAGATGGAACTTGAAACTGCTAAGGAAATTTCCAAAACTTTTTATGATGTAATAATTGCTCCAAGTTTTTCTAAAGAATCACTTGAAATATTAACTTCCAAAAAGAATGTAAGACTGATTACATCAAATTTTGTAAAACAAGATTTTGAATATAGAACTATAAATGGTGGCTTACTATTTCAAGAGAAAGATAATTTTAAAGAAAATATTAATGATTGGAATTTTGTTACAAAAATTAAGCCTTCTAAACAAGAATTAGATAATCTAATGTTTTCGTGGAATACGACTAAATTCATAAAATCTAATGCAATTGTAATAACTGAAGGTAAGTCAATAATAGGAATGGGGTCAGGGCAACCAAATAGAGTTAATAGTGTAAATTTGGCCGTAGAAAGAGCATCTGATTATATAACCGATAATTCGATCCTAGCGTCTGATGCATTTTTCCCTTTTCCTGACAGTATAGAATTGGCAGAAAGGCATAATATAAAAACTATTATTCAACCTGGAGGATCAATTAGAGATAATGAAGTAATAGAAAAGGCAAATGAATTAAAAATAAAAATGATTTTTACTAATAAAAGACATTTTTCACACTAAATATTATGAAGATTGAGGTAATTTTTCCAGTATATAATGAGGCCAAAACATTATATGATCAAATAAAAAAATTTAATGATTTTTTTGATTCTAAATTTAGAAAAGATATTTGTATAACAGTAGCTGATAATGGTTCTAACGATATTACACCTAAATTATGTGAAGATCTGCTAAAAAAAAGATTAATAGATAATTACTTACTTATATCTGAAAAAGGTAGAGGAAGGGCTATAAAAAAATCAATAAAGAATTCTAATGCTGATATTGTTTCATATATGGATATTGATTTATCCACTGATTTGTCTCATTTTAAACCCTTGATTGATTCTATAGATTTACATGGAAATGAAATATCAATAGGTTCTAGATTGTCTAAAGGATCTCAAGTTGTAGGAAGAAAAAAAATAAGAGAGTTTACGTCTCGAGTATACAATCTTTTGATTAAACTTTTCTTTCCTAAAAGTAGAATTAAAGATATGCAATGTGGATTTAAAGCTTTTTCTAGATTGAAAATATTGAAAATTTTAGATCATGTAGAAAATAATCGTTGGTTTTTTGACACAGAATTGATTTTGCTTGCAAGGAAATTTAATTTTAAGATTGATCAGATCCCTGTAAAATGGACTGATGATCCTAATACCAGTGTCAATATAATTAGCACAGCGATAGAGGATATAGTAGGATTAACTAAATTGAGATTGAAATTATTTAAAAAAATAAATATTTAATATGACTAATAATCAAAAACAACAAGTAGATAGATCTATAATTGTTGGTGAAACTTCTGAAATTTACCTGCACAGAACTCTTAATATTCTAAGAAATGAAGGATTAAATCCTTTTGTTACATATGAAATTGAATCAACTAACTCTGGAATTATATGTGGTATTAATCAAATAGTTGATTTACTAGACAATGTTTTACCTGAGGCTGATAGAGAATTATGGGCTTTACAAGAGGGTAACGAAGTATCTTCAAATGAAGTTGTTCTGAGAATTAAGGCTAGATTTGCAAGCTTTGGATTATATGAAACCTCTTTGTTGGGGACTTTGACATCATGTTCATCTTGGGCAACAGCAGCTCATAACTGCGTAGTTGCTGCGTCAGGTATTCCTGTGGTAAGTTTTGCATCAAGATCTGTTCACCCATCAGTTGCAGGGCAAGTTGATTATTCAGCTTATGTTGGAGGATGTTCTGCTGTAAGTTCTCTTATTGGAGGCAAACTAACCCAGACAACACCATCTGGAACAATGCCTCACTCACTTGTATTAATTATGGGAGAAACTGTAAGAGCTGCTTTAGCTTTTGATAGACACATGGAAAAAAATGTTCCAAGGGTTGTATTAATTGATACATTTAAAGATGAAGCTGAAGAAGCTATACAAGTTGGAAAAGCTATGAAAGATACTTTGAGAGGAATTAGAATTGAAACACCTATTGAAAGAGGTGGTATTACACCAAATCTTGTAGATGAAATAAACAAAAAATTAGAAGCAGAGCAAATTACAGGATGTGATATATATGTTAGTGGTGATATGAATCCTGATGATATCAAACAATTCGTTGATAAAGAATCTAAAGTTGCTGGCTTTGCAATAGACAATTATATTGCAAGAGGCTCTAAGATAAATTTTCGAGCTGATATTAAAGAAATTGAAGGAAAGCCTATTGCTAGGCGTGGAAGAATTCCTGGAATGAATATTTCATCAAGGCTTGATAGGATTTTCTAAAAATTTTATCTCAATTACTTTTTCATTATTTTTTTCTACATATGAGCTTATAGATTGCTTTACACCAACAATCCATAAAATTTCATTATCTGATTCTAAAATAAAAGCATTTTTTTTATCTTTTATATTTTTTGAATTTGATAAAACCTTTTTTACTCGAGTATAAATATTTGAAATAGAATTTATCCTATCTCCATCATTTCTTACTCTTATACACAAGTTTTTATCATAATATTTTTCATTAATATAAATTAAGTTGTTATTATTAGATTTTATATTTTTAGGTCTTTTAATTATCTTAGTTTCTATTTGAGTACTATTTTTTAATATAGTTTTTCCAGGGATTCTAATATTTTTATTTAATTTAAATTTGATTTTTTTTTCTGACAAATCTTCAAAAATAAAATCATCATAATTATTTCTAAACAACTTTATGTTTTCTGGTAAATTTTCTGAAAGAGAATTTCCTGTAAGTATATTTTCAAACATTTGATAATGAGTTCTATTTAAAAAAGAATTTGTTCTAAATTTTGCATATTTATCTGATAAGATTTTTATCCCTTGGTTTAACTTTATTCCTTTATATTTACCGAATTTAATTTTTTTTTTACTTTTACTTTTTTTTATTAAATTAGATAATGAATTTACTGAATCTAAAAATTTTGGATTTATTTTTTCAATTTCAGGGATAATTTCGTTTCTTAATTTATTTCTTGAATAATCATTTTTCTTGTTAGATGAATCAACTGTAAATTTAAGATTTTCTTTTATACAAAGATCTTCTATTAATTTCTTTTTTATAGTTATTAATGGCCTGAAAATAACTAAAGATTTATTTTCAAGAATTATTTGATTTTTATTTTTTATGCCTTCTAAGCCATTTAATCCAGATCCTCTAATTATGTTTAACATAATTGTTTCCACATGATCATTGTAGTTATGTCCTAAAAAAACTTTGTTAGTTCCGTATTTTATTGATAAATCTTTAAAAAAATGAAGTCTTATGTTTCTTGCTTTTTCCTGTATGCCTTTAGAATTTTTATCAATTTTATTATCTGATTTTTCTAATATTAAATTTTCTTGTTCACATATTTTTGTAACTAAATTTTCATCTTTTTCAGATTCATCTTCTCTAAGCTTATAGTTGACATGGGCAACAATAATGTTCTCTCTTGGATTTTTTATTGCAGTTAGTAAAAAATCTAGTAATAATCTTGAATCCGGTCCTCCTGAAAAACCTACTATTATTTTAGATTCTCCACGTAAAATATCATCTGGTAAATCTAATTTTAAATTTTTGTAAATTTCATTAATTGGCAACATTTTTTTTAGAAGTTATTGAAGGGACTCTAATTTGGATTTTTGAAATTTTATTTTTTTCAGTTTCTGTTATTGTAAATCTAATGCCCTTAAAATTTGTTCTTGTGTTTTTTTCTGGAATTGTTTGTAATCTGTCTATTATAAACCCGGCAAGAGTTTCATATCTTCCTTCAGGAATATCTAAGTTCATTTCATCATTTATTTCATTTATTGAAATGCTTGCATCCACTAGATACAAGTCGTTAGCTGTTTTAATTATTTTATTAATATTATCTTCGCCTTCTTCTATGCTTTCTCCAACAATTTTTTCTAGACATTTAGATAAAGTTAAAATTCCTGATATTTCACCGTATTCATCAATAACTAAAGTTATTTTATTTCCAGTATTTTGAAAGTCTTCTAACAGTTCGTCTAGTAATTTCATTTCTGGAGAAAATAATCCTTCTTTTGTCACCTGGCTAATAGATTTATTTGGGTCTGATGACTCATTTGATAAATATAGCATTACTTCTTTAACACTTATAATTCCCTTTACTTCATCCAGGGATCCATCACATACAGGAAATCTTGTATGGGGAGTTTTTTTATATATTTTTAAAAAAGCATTTATAGAAATGTTTTTATCAACCCAAACTATTTCTGGTCTGGGAGTCATAATGTCTTTGATTTGCATTTCACCAAATCTAAAAACGTTTTCTAGCATTTCTCCTTGTGAAGACTCTACGGTTCCTTCTTCTTCACCTAAATCAATAAGCTTTCTTAGTTCACCTGTTGTAACTACTGGATTTTCTTCTATAGTCGATTTTAGAAATGTTTTTGTTATTATTTTTGGAACCATTGTGAATGTCCATACTGCAGGTCCAGAGACATACATTAATCCTCTAATTACATTAATTACAAAGAGAGACCATTTGTCAGCGATTCTTGTTGAAATAGATTTTGGAGTAAGTTCTCCAAAAGTAACTACAATTATTGTTGAAATAGCGGTAGCGATTATTACACTTGTGAATCCACCTTCTCCAAATAAGTTTATAATTAGAGTTCCAACTAGTGTGGCAATTAGGACATTTAGTAAATTACCAAATAGCAAAAGTGTTCCAAAAAATTTTTCATTTTCTTCTAATGTTTTTACTATTGCAGTAGCTTTTTTATTTCCGCGATCAGATAAATTTTTTATTCTGACTCTGTTTACGGCTATTATTGAAGCTTCAGAAGCGCTAATGAATGCACTTCCCATAAGGGCCAAAACGATTATTATAATTAAAACTTCCACATTATGATTTTACAATTAAATTCATATATGAAGAAATATTTATTAAAGTTATAAGTTAGTTTGTCTCTTCTTCATTTACTGAATCTTCAACAGGATTAAGTATTAAGTCCTCTATTTTATTTGAAATTTCTTCGTTATTTTTTAAGAATTTCCTTACAGATTCCCTGCCTTGTCCAAGTCTCTCACCTTCAAAAGAATAAAAGGAACCGCTTTTTTCTATAATATTTTTTATTACTCCTATGTCTAGCAGTTCTGCTTCTTTTGAAATCCCTTCGTTGTATAGAATTTCCAATTCAGCTTTTTTGAATGGTGGAGCAACTTTGTTTTTTACCACTCTTACTCTTACTTTATTACCTATCAACTCTTCGCCTATTTTGATGGATTCTGATCTTCGTAGATCTATTCTTACTGAACTATAAAACTTAAGTGCTCTACCTCCAGGTGTTACTTCTGGGGAACCAAATATTACGCCAACTTTTTCTCTTAATTGATTTATAAATATACAAGTAGTGTTGGTTTTATGAACAGTAGCAGTCAGTTTTCTTAATGCTTGTGACATTAGCCTTGCTTGAGCTCCTATATGAAAGTCTCCCATTTCTCCTTCTAGTTCTGCTCTTGGAACTAGAGCTGCAACTGAATCAATTACTATTATATCTAGAGCTCCAGAAGCTACAAGGTGGTCTGTTATTTCTAATGCCTCTTCAGCTGAATTGGGTTGAGAAATTAATAGCTCTTTATTGTTAACTCCTATTTTTTGAGCGTAACTTGGGTCCATCGCGTGTTCTACGTCTATGTATGCAGCTTGCCCTCCGTTTTTTTGTGCTTGAGCCAAGCAGGATAGTGCTAGTGTACTCTTTCCGGCACTTTCTGCACCAAATATTTCAACGATACGGCCTCTAGGAACCCCGCCGATGCCTAATGCTTGATCTAACCCAATTGAACCTGTAGATATAGCCTGTATGCTTTCTGAGGCGTTACTTGACTCATTCATTCTCATCACGGCGCCTTTACCAAAGCTTTTTTCTATTTGCTCAATTGTTAGCTCTATAGTTTTATTTTCTGTTTTGACAGTTTTTTTGTTAGCCACTTTTGTATCTCCTAGATGTTAGTATTTAATCAATATAGCACAAATGTTCTAAATTTCTCAAGCTATATGTCTTTGGTCTTTTTTTAATCTGGTCTTGACTGTAAGTTAACTTCTATATCTATGTATTTATAATCTCTTACTACTTCTATTTTTACTATATCCCCAGCCTTTGTGTTAAGTGCTAAATATGACATTAAGTCTTCAAATGTATCTACTTTATATGAGTCAATCTTTGTAATTATGTCTCCATCAAAATTCAAATCAGGTTGAATTGAAGAATCTCCTTTTATCCCAGCTAAATGAGCGGGCCCTTCGTTTAGTACATCTAGAATTAATACTCCTTTAAAATTTTCTTCTACATTTGCCCTTATTCTAGATCCATAATCTAAATTTAATGCATTTATTCCTAGGTATGAATATAAATGATTGTCCCCATTAATAATACTTGGAACAACTTGTTTTGCTAAATTTACTGGAACTGCAAATCCTACTCCTGAATTTTGCCTTGAATTGCTCTTTATTTGAGTATTTATTCCTATCACTTTACCTTTGGCGTTTAATAATGGCCCTCCTGAATTTCCAGGATTTATTGCAGCATCTGTTTGAATTACACTAGGGATTTTATAGGGTGTAAAAGTTGAATCTAATGTTCTTCCTATGGCACTGACGATGCCTGTAGTAAGAGTAAATTCTTGATCAAAAGGACTTCCTATTGCAAGGGTTAATTCGCCTGGAGAAATAATATCAGAGTCATATAAATCTAATGGATTTGTAGTATTTTTTTTAATCTTTATAATTGCTAAATCTGAATATGAATCATATCCTTTTATTTCAGCTAAATACTCATCGTTTGTATACGTTCTTACTAATATAGAAATGTTTGTAGAAGAAATGGCTGGTTGAATCACATGGTAGTTCGTAAGAATGTTTCCATCTTTGTCCCAAAAAAAACCTGCGCCTGCTCCAGATTTGTTTGTTGGTATTCCATTAGTATCTTCATTATATAGATTTATTTGAACTACTGATTCTACTACTTCATTAAAAACTGTTTTGTAATGAGATTCAAAAATCTCGGAGATTTCTACAGGGCTATATTCTATTTTTTTTTCTGGTTCTTCCCAATCTTGAGTGTCACACCCAATTATAATCATTGAAGAAATTAATATTATAAATAAAGATTTTTTTATATTCATATTTACAATTATAGGTTACAAATATGAATTTTTTATGAAGATTTATAGTCAGTATAAGTATACTTATGATCTGATGCTAAAGGGTATCTTCTATCTTTTCCAAAAGCTAAAGGCGTTATTTTAATTCCAGGCGGAGATTGCCTTCTTTTATACTCATTTCTATCAATCATTTTTAATATTTCTAAAATTTTTGATTCAGGTATTTTTTTTCTTATTTCTTTGTTATTAAATATTTTTTTGAAACTTTCTTTTTTTTCTATATAAAGTTCAATTATCATATCTAAAATTTCATAATCAGGTAGAGTGTCATGATCAAATTGATTAGGTTTAAGTTCAGCTGATGGAGGCTTGTTGATAATGTTTTTTGGTATTATTTCTTCTTTTAAATTGATAAATTTTGATAATTCATAAACCATTGTTTTTGGGACATCTTTTAGCACAGAAAATCCTCCTGCCATATCACCATATAATGTTGCATAACCAGTCGCAATTTCAGATTTATTCCCAGTAGATAAAACAAGCCAGGAGAATTTATTAGAAATGGCCATGATTAAGTTCCCTCTAATTCTTGCTTGTAGATTTTCTTCAGCATTGTTTTCTTTAGTACCTATAAAAAAAGTATCTAAGCTAGATAACATTGATTTATGAGATTCATTGATATGAATTGTTTGTAATTCAATGCCTAGATTTTTGCATAATTCTTTTGAATCAGAAATTGAATGAGAAGATGAATATTTTGACGGCAATGTTACAGCTGTTACATTTTTATTTCCTACTGCTTTGCATGCAATTGCTGTAACTAATGCAGAATCTATCCCTCCAGATAAACTTACTAGGCATTTTTCGAAACCATTTTTTTTAGCATAGTCTTTTGTTCCTAATATTAGTGCATTTAAAATATCTTCATTATCGGAAGATTCACTTATTCTTTTCTTTTGAAAATATTTTGTATGTTTTTTTAATGAAATATTTTTATCGATTATTTTAAATTTTTCATTATTGATATTTTTAGATTTGGGATTTTTTTGAGACTCAAAATTTATTTGAATTTCTTCACTTTTTTCTTTGAAGCTTGGTAGACTAATTATTTTTTCTCCCTTGAAATCATAAACCATTGAACTCCCATCAAAAACTAATTCATCTTGTCCTCCAATTGAGTTCACATATACTAAATATGCATTACAATCCTTGGATACATTTGATAGTAATTTTTCTCTAAGTCTTTTTTTGTTTTTATCATATGGGGATCCATTTATATTTATTAATAAATTACATCCTAAATCTGACTGAATTTTACAGACTTCAAAGTCTTCCCATATATCCTCACAAATGCTTATACCTATTTTTATATTTTTATTATTTAGAGTAATAATTTGGTTCCCTTGTGAAAAATATCTTTTTTCATCAAAAACCCCATAATTTGGGAGTTTATTTTTTCTATAGGTAGCAATTAATTTTTTATTGGAAATAACAGCAGCTGAATTGAAAATCTTATCATTTTCTTTATCAATATACCCTACTATTGCAGTGATATCTTTTGTAGATTTAATAATTTTATTTAATGCATATATATTATTCTGAATAAATGTATCACTAAGCACTAAATCTTCAGGAGGGTATCCTGTTACAGTTAGTTCAGGGAAACAGACTATGTCACAACCATTTTTTGATGCATCGTTGATTTTCTGGACGATTTTCTCAGTATTGGAATGTAATGAACCAACTTTAGTGTTTATTTGATTAATTGATATCTTAATATTAGACATCCATGATTCCAATTTTATTTAATATTTCTAAAAAATCCTCTTACATCAGGCAAGCTTGATTTTCCTTCAAGAAATAGATCTATTTTTTTTGCGCAGCTTCTTCCACTTGCAATTGCATGAACTACCAATGATTGCCCTCTTTGCATATCTCCACATGAAAATACACCATCTACATTTGTCATAAGGTTATTATCAGTTTTAACATTCCCACGTTGATCAAATTCTACATTTAAATCATTTAACAATCCTTCTTGTAATGGATGAACGAATCCCATAGCTAATAAAACTAAGTCAGCTTCGATTTCGAAAGTACTATTCTCTAATGGTTTAAGATCGGGCCTCCCTGTTTCATTATTTTCTACCCATGTTACTTTTTCACAGATCAACTTTTCAACTTTTCCATTTCCAGAGAAGTTTTTTGTTAATACATTGTAGCCTCTTTCTCCTCCTTCTTCATGAGCTGAAGAAGTTCTTAGAATCATAGGCCATTCTGGCCAAGGATTATTTGATTTTCTAGATTTAGGAGGTTCTGGTAAAATTTCAATTTGTGTTATTTTTTTTGCTCCTTGTCTTATTGATGTGCCTAAGCAATCAGCACCTGTGTCTCCACCACCAATAACGACAACATTTTTATTTTTAGCAGATATAGGAACTTTTTGTGATTCTCCTTCCCAATTTGGTTGAGATAAAAATTCCATTGCAAAGTGTACACCATCTAATGACCTTCCGTCTATTGGAAGATCTCTAGGAACAGTTGATCCACCAGATAGACAAATTGCATCATATTGATTATTTAGCTCTTCTGCTTTAATATCTATTCCTACATTAGTTGAACAAACAAATTCAATTCCTTCTTGTTTCATCAATTCAATTCTTCGTTTAACCACGCTTTTTTCCAGCTTGAATTCGGGGATACCATATCTTAGTAACCCTCCAGGTTCTTCGCTTTTTTCAAAAACTGTTACGCTATGACCAGCTCTGTTTAATTGTTGAGAAGCTGCTAAACCTGCAGGCCCAGAACCAATAACAGCTATTTTTTTTCCAGTTCTTTTAGTAGGAGGTTCTGGTTTTACAAATCCCGATTCAAATGCTTTTTCAATTATATTTTTTTCAATCATTTCAATTGATACTGGATCATTGTTGATTGAAAGAGTGCAAGATGCTTCACAGGGTGCAGGACAAATTCTTCCTGTAAATTCTGGAAAATTATTTGTTGCAGATAATCTTTTGTATGCAGTCTCCCAATCTTGCTTATAGACGAGATCATTCCATTCTGGTATTAGATTTCCTAATGGGCATCCATTGTTACAAAAAGGAACTCCACAATCCATACACCTTGATGCTTGAACTGAAGCCTCTTTTTTTGACCAAGGTACATAAATTTCTTTCCAGTTTTTAACTCTTTTGCTTACAGAAAGACGTTTTTCTGTGTTTCTATTAACTTCTTTAAAGCCTGAAACTTTACCCATTTATTTTTTCTCTTTTGTTGTTTTCTTTTATGTCTAATATTTTCGCATAATCTCTTGGAATTATTTTCTTAAATTTTGTTATTTCAGTATTCCAGTTTTTAATTATTCTATTAGCTTGATCAGAATTAGTATATTTTATGTGGTTTTTAATTAAAGATAATAATTTTTCTTCATCTTTTGATTTTACTAAAACTTTCTCTATATTAGATAATTCAGAATTAAAGTTTTTTTCAAAAGTTTCTTTAGAGTCATAAATATATGCTATCCCTCCACTCATACCAGCTGCGAAGTTACTTCCTACTTCTCCAAGCACCACAACGTTTCCACCTGTCATATATTCGCAACCATGATTTCCGATTCCTTCCACAACTGCATCTGCAGCAGAGTTTCTAACACAGAATCTTTCTCCAGCTTTACCATTAATATATACTTCTCCACCTGTAGCACCATATAGCGCAACATTTCCTATTATAATATTATCTTCTGCTATAAAATCAGGATTGATTTTATCAGGACTGACTGAAATTTTTCCACCAGATAGACCTTTGGCAAAATAATCGTTTGCATCACCTATTAAGTTAAAGAAAATACCTTTTGATAGAAAAGCTCCATAACTTTGACCTGCAGACCCATGAAAATTAATTTTTAAGTTGTCAGATGGAATCCCTTTTTCTCCAAACTTCTTTGTTAATGTTCCTGAAATTATGGCTCCAACTGTTCTGTTGATATTTTTAATTTTAAAGCTTAATTCTT
>Ga0315315_10001060_pt1 | contig 24910 bp, 15 predicted proteins | sample M140m3416metaG_FD_203699 | JGI IMG/M metagenome (GOLD analysis project Ga0315315, IMG submission 203699) | Ammonia-oxidizing marine archaeal communities from Monterey Bay, California, United States - M1 40m 3416 | ecosystem: Environmental > Aquatic > Marine > Intertidal zone | place: USA...
GCTGCGGCTCTTGGGTTCCCTGTACCCGCCAGCACACCATTGAGATAGATCAATGACTGACCTCGGCGGTAGGTATGCACTGCATGCACCCACTGTGGGCCTTTACCGACGAGATCCCCATCTACATTGGCGTCTGAAAAATAGCATTCCATGTGAACACGAGGTGGACTGCGGTATTGCATCACAACCTTACCCTGAGCTTTTTCGTTTCCCCATGCCATCACGCGACCCCGCGAAGCTTCTGAACGAAACCACGCTTGGCTTGTATGAACACTATTTCCTGTGGGGTACGACTTGATCTGATCTCCGCAGAAAACACCACGATTCTGAAAATGCCGGGCGTTCCCAATGATCCCCTGCGTCTCGCTGGTACCGGTATCCTCTGACGAAAGTGTTCCCACTTCATCTTGAACGGTTGCCCCCATGTGCCAGACACTCAGATAACCATTGGATTCATTGAAGACCTGCTTTCCGTTTGATTGTGATTCGGCCTCAGGATTACCCCACCTCATTTTGATTTCCTGGACCTCTTGCCCACGAATTTCCGGAATTCGAACCCAAAGACAGGCGTTGCCTGATTCAGGATTCCAGTCTTCAATTTGGAAACTGAGCGGTACACCCTGATCGGTAAAAAAACGAACATCGCTGCCGTCATCCTTAGCTTGCGAAAAATCAAACCAATCCTGATGCAAACGCACGAGAAGTGGAAAGTGCTTGACCGATGCTCCGGCAGGAATCGTTGCCCCCTGAGATGTCGTGTTGATAAATAACGAGCCCGCGAATTGCCAATCAGCCGCCTGAGTTTGTGCGATGGAATTTCCAACGACCAGCAATAGAGTCACGATCGTCTGGCAGACTCTCACGGAATTAAGACAGAAGTACATGGCAAATGGATACAGGAGCTTAGGATGGTTGGAATCAAATTCATCGCGTGACGTTCTTTTCAGGCAGAACAGCGTGCCCACCATCAGCGATACTGCTCCTGATTCTAACCAGCTCAGGCCTGACCGGGTCAGCATTCAAGTCCTGCCCGAGCAGTGGTATTCTGCCATGCCATTCTCGAAGGTCTTCGAAAATCAACGTTTGGTTTCCGCGGATTTTCCGCTCACTGGCTGCGCATTTGTGCAACCATTCCCGCGTAGGTTATTGAAGAGCCCGACAGGGCGGGCGTTTTCACTGGGATTACCCTCGATGAACCCTCATCACCTCTTGTGGGGGGACTGACTTGGGGAGAATACAGAACTTCGTCTATCATTCCTCGGCACCGCCAATCGACTCGAATCATCTGTTCCGCTGACAATGAGTCATGGCACCAACCGCAGCGAGTGTGTGATCGTAAATCGAGAGAAAGTCCGCAGTGAAACGTCATGACAGCGTTAACCGTTTGATACCGAGTGCTTTCAAACACATCTGTGAAGCGGTGATCGCAGCATCCAAGCAACCTCTTTTAAAAAGGGTGAGAACCGATGAGCCATCAAAATGATTTTTCAGCTGAAATGACCTCCGCCATTTCATCGGTTTGGGGTCGCCTTGCAAAAACGCCAATCGTCCGTGGCGAGGGATCATGGGTGTACGACATCGAAGGTTGCTCCTATCTAGATTTCACGAGCGGCATTGGCGTCACAGCTACGGGTCATTGCCATCCGCTGGTTGTACAAGCTGTCCAAGAGCAAGCCTCCAAACTTCTGTTTGGACAAATGAACTGCATGCTTCCGGAAAAGACAGTTGAGTATTCACGTGCCATTCGTGAAGTGACTCCGGATTCCATCGACACGTTCTTCTTTTCCAACAGCGGTTCAGAGGCCGTTGAAGGCGCCATCAAACTGGCAAAGGTTTCCACGGGTCGCCCGAATGTGATTGCATTTCAAGGTGGCTTCCACGGACGTACAGCAATGACGATGGCCTTGACCAGCAGCAAAGGAATCTATCGCGAGGGATACCAACCTTTACCATCAGGCGTGTTCTTTTCGTCGTTCCCGAATGCGTTTCGAGATCAGTGTGATCCCGATGCGGCAGTCGAGACTGCGTTGGCAGACCTTGAGCGTTTGCTGAAAACACAAACGATGCCCTCCGAAACCGCAGCGATGCTGATTGAGCCTGTACTGGGTGAAGGCGGCTACATTCCAGTCCCCAAAGCTTTTCTTCAGGGTCTGCGAGAAGTCTGTGACCGCACGGGCATCCTGCTAATCGTGGATGAAATTCAATCTGGTTTTGCTCGGAGTGGCCACATGTGGGCTCACGAATCGAGTGAAGTGCGGCCCGATATCCTTGTCATGGCCAAGGGCATCGCCAGCGGTTTGCCCATGTCAGCCATCGGCGCCTCTGGAGAACTGATGTCCAAGTGGCAACCTGGTTCTCATGGCGGCACTTACGGTGGCGGATCGCCTTTGGCAATGGCTGCCGGCCTGGCAACGTTGCAAGTGATCCACGAAGAACATCTGATCGAGAATGCGAGTCGCGAGGGAGAATACCTGTCGAATCGTCTTCGCGATTGCCTATCCCGCTTACCACACCGAACGGATGTACGAGGACCGGGACTCATGATTGGTGTCGAACTGATCAGTGAGCATGGACCTGACAAACCATTCGTTACCAACTTGCAACATGAATGCCTCAACCGGGGATTGATGCTGCTGACCTGTGGCATAGGCGGAAATGTGATTCGCTGGATTCCACCAGTAAATGTCAGTCGCAGTGAGATTGATGAAGCGATTGACATTTTTGATCAGAGCCTGAACTCCGTGATGGAAAAGCGGGAAACAGTTGCACTGACATCATGATTTCCAACCGTTGAGTTGACGTCGCTGCACAGCGTTGACGTCAATTCCCATCACCACAAGGAGCACGCCTTGGCGATTTAATCGCCAAGGCGATGTTCTCTTCCTCACATTCTCAACAACATGAATCAACGACCACAATTACAAAAAGCCATCGGCAAGCTTGGATTCTTTTCACTTGCTTTTGGCTCCATGATTGGGGTGGGTTGGTTAACCGGAGTGAAAGGCTGGCTAGAGGGTGCCGGACCTGGAGGAGCAATCCTGGCATTTGCGTTGGGTGGTGCCCTGATGCTGGCGATTGGTTTTTGTTACGCACAGGTCATGGAAATGCTGCCCGTTTCCGGTGGGGAAGTGGCGTATGCCTACAAGGCATTTGGGACTGGTGAATCCTTCTTAATTGGCTGGTTCCTGACCTTCGGTTATCTTTCCGTCTCAGCTTTTGAAGCCGTATCGATCGGAATTGTGGTGTCCTACCTGATACCTTTCGATTATTGGCCTCTCTACGTGATTGACAATACGACCGTTTATCTTTCGCATCTGCTACTGGCCGCTGGCTTGACCACTCTGATCGCGTTCGTGAATTTTCTTGGTGTTGGCATGGCGACCATTCTCCAATCGATACTCACTCTATTATTGGTGGTCTGCACTGCTTCGTTTGTCATTGCAGGAATCACAAACGGGAGCCTTGCCAACTTGGAACCAATGTTCGGATCCGCAGAAGGCAAAGCCGGATTGAAGGGTGCGCTGGCGGTATTTGTCACCGTCCCTTTTTGGTTCGTTGGCTTCGACACGATCCCACAGGCCGCAGAAGAACGAACCGACCGTGTATCAGCGAACAAACTGGGCCGAGTCCTGCTTTGGTCCATCGTCGGTGCCACGCTTTTCTACGCTGCTGTCATTCTTTCAGTTGCGATGGTAACGCCGCTCGCGAGCATACAAGGCGAGGACCTTCCGACTGCTGCTGCATTTGAAGAGGCATTCGAATCCCCCTTGCTTGCACAACTTGTTCTAGTCGTAGCGCTGATCGGTCTGTTGACCAGTTGGAATGGTTTCTTCCTGTCAGGAACACGTGTGCTATTTGCCATGGGGCGAGGTCACGTGATTCATCCGGCCTTCGGTCGCCCACATGCCCGTTTCGGAACCCCCGCACTCGCAATCCTCTTTGCCGCCGTCATCACTGTGGCCGGTGCTTTTCTTGGCAAACCTGCTGTACTTGTATTGGTCAACGTGGGATCCGTCTGTATCTCATTGGCATTCCTGGGCGTGACACTTTCACTCTCTGTCATCCTACGTCGCAGTGGCAAATCGATTTCAGCAATGACTTGGTTGCTGATTGGGACCGCCATGACAGGTTCACTGCTGATCCTGCTGGCAATGTTGATTCCCGGTAGTCCTGCAGCCTTTCCTCCCGATGGCAGTGAGTTGCCAATCCTCGCTACTTTGTCGGTTCTCGGCGGCGTTGTCTGGATCCTCTCGCATCGACAACGTGGCAGCATCACCGAGGCGGAACGAACACGTTTGATCCTCGATGAACAGGGCAGTGGCGAACCCACCATTGTTCAATAGCGCAGTGATGAACAGACCGTTGGCAAAACGAGCTTTGATCCGGCACGCATGCCAGATGTCAGGCATACAGCACGCTCTGAGAGCGGTCGAACCTCACAGGCAGCACCTCCATTCGCCGAGACCGAGTCAGCGACGTCGACTCGACAGCGAGGCAAGCATGTCAGCGAGCTTGTGTTTGCCCCTTTTCAACAAGCCCTCGACTGCACCCTGTGTGACTGCCAAGCGGCCTGCGATTGAGTTCTGAGATCGATTCTCGAGGAACCGCATTTTCAGGGCTTCACGCTGATTTTCAGGCAAGTCTTCCAACGCTTCATGGAGTGCGGCGGCCTTCTCTTTTCTTGCCACACGTACGCTTGGGGAGGTCGTTTTACCGGGCACGGCGTCGATAAAGCCAACTCCTGACTGCTCGGGAGAACCCTCCACTTTTTTCCGGTCGCCACCTCGTTTCTTACGCTCAAATCTACGAATCGCATCCAACAGCCGGTTGTCTGCAACACGGTAACACCAAGAGTAGAACGAAGCTCCTGATTGGGGAGAGTAAGACAACAAGTCTCGGTGTATCGCAAACAACACCTCCTGTAACACATCTTCGGCACTGAAACTGCCCTGATGCTTCTGCGGCATTTTTTCCACGAGGTAACGTTCCAAGCGATCTGCGACATGTAGCAACAATTCACGGCAAGCCTTTTCATCGCCCGACTGTGCTAGTTCCAACAATTCAAGTGGTTCCGAGGTTTCGCTGGACATGCCGATTGATCACAAATGCTAGAAAGAATTTTGCCACAGTATAGCGTCTATTCGAATCTGCCATTTACATCACGAAAAACAAACATTTTCAATCTCCAAATACGGAACAGTAGCAGCCAATCTCAGCAAGACACCTCCCGACCATGGAGGACATGAGCCCCCTGCCTGGGCGTAATTCCAGCCTGACTTCATTCATCTATTCGTGCCAGGTGTCTTCAAATCCGGGGTGAGGGCGTTGACTGCTTTCAGTCGCGCTCTTGCCATTTCAAGGAGCAGATCAAATTCAATGGGGATACAAGAAATCCGGTCAGAACTTGTGCAAAAGCACCAACGCGAATCAGGATCAATAACGATTGACTCAATGGGGCTTGAATGGATACTCCACTCAATTGCTTTGGACAGCAAAATGCCGGATCCATCAATCTTCCAAAACCGCACCATGCCGCTTTCGTGGCCAGAAGCCATCCACTTCCCATCGGATGAAAACACCAACTGAGTCGCAGAATCACTGGCACCTCGCTGAGAAGGATTTGGCACAATTTTCTGCGTGGAGAGCTGCCAGGAATCAAATCCAGCACGACTACTTCGTACAAGCCACCGCTGGTCAGGACTGATTGCCATGACAGGCCGCATAGCACTCTCAACGCGATCACGTCTTGGTGTTTCAAGCGAGGAGAACGCGTGCTCAGCGTTTTCAGATCCCACGAATCCCCACGCATTTCCGCTATGAGAGCCATGCACCGTGATTTTTTGGAAATGACCCAACTGAACCGCAGCACCATGGAAATCAGCCTTCGCAGTCGGAGCTGGAATACTTGCCATCGCCCACAAATCCCCCGCTTGGGCCGGAACCAGATTCAGCGAATTTCTTGCTTTCCCAATTTGCATGAACCCGGCATTCACGTAGCCGCCACCCTCGGTCTGCCTCAACATGAAAACCCGACCGTCATCCATGGGAAACACAGCTTCAAGCGTGCCATTGATCACGGGAGATGCTGCCGATGACAGTGGCGACAATTGGACCTCCTCACAAGTACGACTCAAGGGATTCCATGCTCTCAACACGCGATCCTCACCAATGGCGGAAAAGCAATGGCCAGCTCCAATGAAAGTCACTTCTGAGCCTTCGTCTATCCCGTTGATCTCCCACGGATCTTGTCGGGGGCGACGCAAATCAAATACATAAAGTGTTGCCGCTTGCTGTAAACAAAGCCAATGCTGATCGACACTCAACACGACTTTATTCGCATGAATCGGAAATTGAGCGAGCAACTGTGTTTTTGTCTTGTCAACTCGATACACCCGAGTACTCGCTCCTTCACCTGCCACTGCGAGCGTGGATCCCTGCAAGGCAAAATCAGATACATTTTGCTGTAGTAGCGAAGACTTTTCCCATGCCACCCATGGACTCTGAAGGACGCGTTTTTTCGGATTTTCGTTCCTAAGTAAAAACCGGGGACGTGGATACACAGTTAATTCACCCGAGCGATTCAAAACCGCCACATTTCCCCCATCATTCGCAAGCTGTATTCGAGACCTGGTAGTACCATTCCTCGATTGTCTACGTTGCCACAAAACATCAGTCGCAAAGCGTCCTAAATCCCACAATGACATGGCACCAGATTTATCGATCGACACTAAATACTCACCACTGGAATCGCTATACAACGCTGAAATTGAATCACCAAGCGACTTCATCACTTTCCCATCCAACAACCAATCTTCACCAGGCTCAAGGCGTCTAGTCCTCGCCTCAGCTTTCTCTGCAACACATTGCAAGTCGACTTCATTGTCAAACCCAATCGCCAGATTCGACCGATCACCAAGCCAACAGAATGCCGTCACTGTACCGAGATCATCTGAGAACTCATTTTTTAGAACAGGATGAGCATCTTGAATCTTGTAGTGGAACACTGTTTTTCTGGTTGCAACAGCAAACTCTTCCATCTGGGGTCGCACTTTCATTCCCCTCGCTGGGTCTCCCAGCAGAGTCATTCCTCCTGTGATTTCCCTTGGTCCTCTCAACGAGACAAACTTCCAACATGGCCCTTCGACTGTTTGTACGTTCGCACAAATCCAATCACCTCGTTCACTGACAACACTGGCCCGAACATCTTCCACCTCTGAAAGGTGAATCTTCCAGGACTGGCGTTCCGCATCAATTTTCCCTGGCTCCCACGCTTCAAGAACCAAATGCTTCGCAACACTGTCCCAATAACAAACGAGATTCCTCACTTCTGCAGATTTCTTCTGTGATATCCCCGTCTGCAAGGGAACCAATTGACAAGCAGAACCCGCTATTCGCGTTTGATTGACCTCCCCAGTAATACCATCTATTTGCACAGCACTGACACCGTCGTCAAATGACAATGCTAATTCACCAACACCCGCCAAGGCCGCCATATTTGTGACTGGCAACGGTAGATCCAACTGAAACACCCTGGTTGCTTTTCCTCCGGGACTTACCTCTGCGCTCCAACAGGAGACCTTGCCATACGAATCTAAAACCCAGACATCATCGGACCAAACCGGAAAACAACACTCGTTAACTGAAGTTTGCATGATGAGCGATTTTGCAGCTTGAAACGGCCGTAAAAGCCGGGTTCGGTCTGCAGACCTGCCGTCGGACTCATCGTCATGAAAACCTAGAATCAAACTGCCATCAGATTTCATTGCCAATCGGTTCACCGCGCTGGAAAGGCGGTAGTTAGTGAACCTCACGTCTGAGGTTTGCCTAACATTACCAGCTTCCATATCAATCACGGTCACAAGATACGGATTGACCTGATCGAAGCTTCTATCCACGGAAAGTGCGCCGACCATTCGGCTCTGCTGCGTCTGAACAGATCCAACAAGCTCCCCAAAGTCCTGAACCGGGAATGCACCCCAACGCTGTAGTGAATCAACCAGCCCCTGCTGCAACGCTACCAACAACTTACCCCGCTCGGCTACAAGAGCCGCTGGGACCAACTTCAGGTCTCCCTCATCCAACTCACTCAAGTCGTGCACTGCCGTGGTGACCAACTGCAAGCTTCCCACTGGATTAACCAAGGCCAATTCCTTCGCCAGCTGACTTTGGTCGTTCAGCCTCAACAATTTATCCCGAACCCTTACTTCGCGTTTTTTTGCGGACAAGTCATCTTCCACTGCTGCAAGTTCATCCTGCTTATTCTGTAGTTGTTCCTGCTTGCTCTGTAGTTTCTTGTCCTGCAACTGCCGCAATACCTGATTATCAACTTCATTACTCGCGTTACTATCCATCGCGACATGGACATATTGCGTCGCAGCAATCAGCAGCACCAAAACAGCTGCAAGACTGACAACCAACAGTGCCAGAGCGGGTCTGGCCTGACTTGCTCGAAGGATGCGTTTGCTCAGAGATTTGGGACGCGCCATAACGGGACGCCCTTCCTCAAACCGCTCCAAATCCTCCGCAAGTTCTCGAGCACTCTGATAACGGTCAGCAGGCTCCTTTTCCAAACACTTCAAGCAAATGGTTTCCAACTCGCGGTGTACCGCAGGGTTGATCTCGACCAGTGAGCGAGGTTTGGCATGCAAAATCTGTTGCACCAACTGGGCAAAGTCTCCGCGAAAAGGCAATTCGCCGGTCAAAAGCTCGTATAACATCACACCGATCGAATAAATATCCGTGCGTGGATCCGATGAACGTGATTCACCTTTGGCAGCTTCAGGAGACATGTACGCAGGTGTTCCCAACACTTCCCCACTCAAGGTCATGGTTGCCTCAAACACATCCTGCTTGGCTAACCCAAAATCCATCACCTGGGGATCCTCGTTCTTATCAACCATCACGTTGCTGGGCTTCAAATCACGATGAACGACCGAACTCTCATGGATCGCCTGGATGGCTAGAGCAATTTTCCGCATCATCGCAGCAGCAGTTCGTGGTGAATCACACGACTCATGACTCCACTGCGACAGGGTGGTACCATCGATCAACTCACTACAGATGTAGACCGTTCCACGGTCTACTCCGGTGTCATGAATAGCAACCACATAGGGATGACGAATCGCGGCAGCGACCTTGGCCTCGCGTAGAAACAAATTCTGTTGATCGCTCGTCAACAAACCACGGCGTGGCACTTTCAGCGCAACATCGCGTTGCAATCTGGTATCACGTGCTTTCCAAACCAGCCCGAATGAACCGGCACCAAGACGCGACAGCAGTTCAAACTGTGCGACCATCGAACCAGCTTGCAATCCTTTCCGATTATCCAGCACAACAACGGAGTGACCACAACTCAGGCACTGAACTTTCCGAGAGCTTTCATTCTTGGCAAAAACAACTTGCGGGAGGTGTTGACGGCAACTCGGACACGGAATCAACGTTGGGTCGTCATGCAGCGGGCCCCCGGTATCCAGAGGATTAACCACACGGGTAGTATCCAGTTCCGCGTGCCCGACTGACACAGGCGACTGAGCCTCTCGCCTCGTTTCGCTCTCCTCAGTTACCAATTTTACAACGCCGAGCAATTTGAGCTGCCGTCTCAATTCAGCTGCAAGCTCAGGATTATCCTGTAACTCACTATCGACAGGATGAGCCTTGCCAGAAGTCGAATCAACTACCATTGCCAATGCAATCTCTCGAGCGCGACTTTTGATCGATTGTTCTTCACCGTCCGACATCAGCTTTTTCCTATCAACGCAACAAAAGCACTTGGCTCCATCATTCTATCAGCATCCGGTTCCCATACGTACAAGAACGCCTGGCTCACCACCCCACAGTCATCCGCAGCCCGAAAAAAAACCACTCTTGCATCGCCTCTCGTTCTGTTCTTCCTGAGTCGCACGGATTAACAAAGCCAGGATGCACCCCAAATGAGAGCCCAGATCACGTTCTGCCAGCATTTCCCCCCTCGTCAGCTAACCACCCTCTTCAAGCGACAAGCAGACGCCACCAAGGCGCGCAATGTGCGTTTATTTTGGAAACCCGATAAAACGAGGCGAGACCTCCAACAGAATCATCGCAAACCAAATGAAGCCACGCATTAATGCGATGAACCATCAACTCACCGAACCAGCATCGCCCCCACCCTCCAGATGAAGCCACCGAGACTTGAAAACAAAACGCTGGCTCGAAGGACCGCAACCATCGAGGCAGGAACGCCCACACTCGACATGTGCTGCGAAATAGACATGTGCTGACAAACTGGGCATGCGCTGATCCGCAAGTGCGGTTCCTCCCGAATCAATGTCGTCTGTGCCCCAGCCAACGGCCTGGACTTCCACAACAGATTTCGTGCCTCCATAACAACGCATGCCACCGATAACATCGAATCAACCCCATGGACCGATGCAGCACAGAATTTGAACCTGCGACTCACAGTGAATCTCGTCAACGAGCGTCCGCACCAGGCTCAGTTACCGGCAACTTTTCGACCAGTGCGTTCCAACAATGCACGACGTAGCAGATAGGTGCATGATCCAGCAGTGGCTTAACCGGCCTTGTATCCAACTCCAACTTCGACCACTCCTTAATTCGTTGCGTCACAGCAAGGCCTTGCCCTCGTGCTCTGTCTTTGACTAGACGCGAGACAGGAAAATTCCTGCAAAGTTGATGTCGACTATTGAAATAAATCAATTCACCCACATGTTGGTACCACAGGGGTGGCGGCACCTCTGCGACAAGATCTGTATTGTTAACGACGCGAAACGTAGGCTGCTGGTAGTGTTTCACAAAATCCGCGTCACCGATCCTGGGAGCCCCAAAGGTATAAACGGTTGCAGGCTTTTGATACTGATGGGCAGCCAAGACAGCAAGTGCTCCCCCCAAGCTATGCCCCGTCATCCACACACTCTTTCCAGATGCGGCCAAACGCTCAACTTCGGGTTGAACTTGATTCCAGACACTAAGAAGACCTGACCGAAAACCGGCGTGCACTTTACCAGCGGTCCCCAGTTCAATCTGATGAGCCTTCATGTCAGTCATGAAATCTTTCCATTGGTCCGGTTCGGTTCCCCGAAACGCAACAATGACCGCATCAGCATTGAATGCCAAAATCACTTGAGTGTGATCAGGACTCCCTTGTGGACTCGCGTACATCTTCACATCGAGCATCCCTGCCGACATGAGTTGCCGGCGAACAAATCCGTCGCCATCGGCATAGACCAGCATCGAAATTTCTGCCAGCCACCAAGCGTTCACACGCTCAAACTCCGAAGTCTGGCTCTGAAGCGCCCCCCCTGCAGGAAACGAAAAACTGGAAGCGTGCTTAAGATAGGGGTAACTGTAATTGGGCTCAAATAGCGAACTGAAGGTTTGAACCTCTGGCATATCCTTGCGTGGAAAATCCCCAGCGTGCTGAGCGCTAAGCAACCGAGGTGTGAAGCACACCAGCACGAAACAGACAAGGCAAGCCTGCAACCAGCTGTCACTGTCAAACTGGCGATTCATGAAAGATGTGGTCATCCTTGCAACCTACACGTTTGCCGTTCCAAAAGCATCCAAAAACTTTACTGCCTGCGGCATTCTACCTGTCACTGGCCACTCAGCACAGCGCAAGTTCATTCGCAGGGATACCACGTTGTTCACTGGAGACATCTGATTGATCTGCAGCGTGACTAGCGCAGCTGCAGAACCGGAAAAAAGCACGCAAAAAAATGACGTTTGTCGCTAATTCAGTTTTCTTTCCTAACCTTGTCCAGGTCCAGAAATACGATGTGCGATGGGTTCCCAACAGGAACGTAATGCCCGGTGAATCTCAACCCACCTGTTTTCTGATCAACTTGAAAAACAGCAAGGTGGTCAGCACGTTGATTACCGCAGTAAAGAAAATTCCCTGTGGGATCAAAACTAAAACTACGAGGGTAATTGCCTCGAGTCCACTCATCCGCCACATGCTTGAGTGCTCCATTAGAACCGACGGAAAAAATCCCGATACTGTCATGCAAACGATTACCGGCATACACAAAACGCCCATCATTTGAAACCAGAATTTCAGAACAAAAATTGCTACCGGCAAATCCATCGGGCAAGGTTGAAATGGTTTGACGCGAAGCCAATTCGCCAGTGTCACTGTCATAGTCGAACAGCACGATCGTCGAACCCTCCTCCTGAATAGAGTAAAACCATCTTCCATTGGGATGGAAATAAAAATGCCGCGGCCCATCACCTGCAGGCAAGGCAATCTGCGACCGCCGTGCCGGGGACAGGGTTCCCGCATCAACATCAAACTTCCAGACATAAATGCGATCAAGACCAAGATCGACATGCAACACAAATCTGCCCGACGGATCAGACTGAATCATGTGAGCGTGAGTTCGGTCGTGACCGCTGAAAGCTTTGCTGCCCACTGGCGCATTGGCTGAGCTTGTGGGACCAATCTTGCCTTCATCAACCTTCACGTCCGTTGCTTTACCAAGCCGCCCACCTTTCAGGATTGGCAGCACTGCTACCGATCCGCCGAAATAGTTCGCAACCAACAGGTAACGACCCGAGGGATGAATACTGACATAAGTCGGACCAGCACCTCCCGAGGCAACCGTGTTGAGCAATTCAAGCCGACCATGAGCAGCATCGATGGCATATGCACTGACAGTGCCTTCCTTGGTACCGTTCAGGCGGTCTGTTTCATTAGCAGAATAAAGTCTTGTCCCTACCTCATTGACGACCAGACAACTTGGGCTGGTACCGCTACGAGTAACCCCCGCTGGCGTCAACTCCCCTGTTACTCGATTGACTTGAAAATGATGAATCCCCAATCCATTCCCGGGCGGCAAATCAACCTGTGTTGGAAGCATATCCTCCAGGGGAGAACTGAACGTTCCAACATACGCCATCAACGGAGCCTGTTCTTTTCTCTGCGCCTGTACTGGCGTGCAAAGCATCAAACAGCAACAGCCACCGATGCCCAAGAGTCCAACTGCCCTGCAAGCTTGACGGTCGATACGACTCATCCAATTTTTCGCGTGCCAATGAAAACCGGAAAACATCATGGGGCTACTCTCGAAGGTAACAAACGAATCGGTAAAATCTTTGCTCACAGAATAAACGAAATGACAGCGTCAGGGTGCCACGCAATAAATTCGATTTTTAATTACAAGGCACTGCACCACGGCATTAATGCATTCACGCCACACTAGCACCACGATTACTGTTAACACCGGCACCGGCACCAACGCTCACATGCCTCGCGTGTTACTGGAGTAAACAGCTGAACACTTACGTGACACTCAAACGATTGCTGCAACAGGTGTGTCCCGAGGAATCAAAAATCGCCAATCATTTTTTCGCCAATGGGACACAAATGAACCGGACTGGCGGAACAGAACTTATTGCGAAATGCATCAAAACCCGATTACCAAATGCAGTATCATTAACGATGGGTCCTGACGCCCCGTTGCAGCAGAACGACTCTTCTAACGCTTTGCTTCCAAGAAACTCATACCTTCACACCGGACACCTACCACCGATGCTTCGATTTTCTATTCTTCTGGCATATGCTGTTGTTTCAACGTGGTCTCCGGCATCTGCGGCAGAGACTGTCAAAGTATTTGTTCTCGCCGGTCAATCGAACATGCAAGGACACGGAAAGGTCAATGCCGAGCCGCGTGCCAACGATGGCAAGGGGTCCTTGGAGTGGCTCGTCAGCAATCCGACCACCTCGAAGAAATATGGTTCACTAGTTGACGCGGCAGGAGACTGGAAGGAGCGACCGGATGTCCAAATCGTCTACCTGGATCGGAAAGGGAACCTAACGCCAGGTTACGGCCATCGCGAGGGCTACATAGGCCCCGAATTAGGCTTTGGGCAGGTTGTAGGCGATGCATTCGAGTCACCGGTCCTGCTCATCAAAGTTGCGTGGGGAGGCAAAAGCCTGGGTAAAGATTTCCGACCACCATCTGCCGGCGGCAAAGTAGGCGAGTATTATCAGGAACTCTTACGTTTGATCTGGGCAACCCTCAGCAATGCCAAAACGCTGTTCCCAAACTACTCAGATTGCAAATTTGAATTAATAGGATTCGGCTGGCACCAAGGCTGGAACGATCGCGTCAACCAGGCATTCAATGATGAATACGAACAAAACATGGCTCACTTCATCAATGACATTCGAAAAGATCTCAACGCACCCAAGCTTCCGTTTGTCATCGCGGAAACAGGGATGAGCGGCTGGGAAGAAAAACACCCTCGGGCGGTATCGCTCATGAAAGCGCAAGCCGCCGTAGCCCAACGAGATGAATTTCAAGAGAACGTAAAATTTGTGGGCACCAAGGACTTCTACCGCCCCAAAGAGGCATCACCCTCGGGGCAAGCCTATCACTGGAACAGCAATGCAGAAACTTACTATCTGATTGGTGAAGGGATGGGGCAAGCCATGCTCCAATTGCTTAAGCTCAAGCAGTAATAGTTTGTAGATCAATGCAAAACCCAGACCGGCAAGAGTTCCAAAAACACCTGCAAGGTTGCTACGATTCAAAGCCAACTGGATTCACTACGACCAAAAACGAATCTCTCAGAATAATAAAATGAAGAGAGCAGACACTCACCGGGACAGTGGTCCCAAGGCATCATGATCGGTTCGCTTACGAACGCCTATCGACGGAAAATGACCATTGAATAAGTCGCAGGACAAAGCTTTAAATATCTCGGGAACGAAGTTTCAATCAGCGTCTGAAGTCAATACGAATCCACCATTGGGCTCCGCCCCCACCGCGACTCCTCTCGGCGACTTCCTGCAGCGGCAGACGCAGCACCGCGCTGAATCAGCCGAGGCTTTTCAACAAGACGCCACAAGCGAACCGAGCATGCGGGAACTGTTCGAGGAACAGGTAAAACTGCAACGGCAAGTGCGTGGCATCAAGAATCACGTGGTGCGCGTGCAGCAAGGCCTGCTGATCTGCCAATTCCTGAACGTGCTGATCGCCGGAGCCTTGGTTGCAATCGCAGCTTTTCTTTACTTGCGACCAGGCAACGCCACTCCACTGGCAGAAATGCGTGAATCATCGGAGGCCTGGCTTCAAGAGAATGAAAAATTCAATCGCGAATGGCCAAACCAGACGGGGCAGACAGAATCCCTTGGAGTTACCCCCGAGGAAATATCGATAATTTCGAATTTTTTGAATAGAGCAAGAACGGTCAAGATAAGGTTCAGCGACGATGCATTCGTGCGGCGTGACAAGAAGACGGATTACCTCCGTCTGCTTGTAGATCTCTCAACAATAGGCGAAGAGTTCGCTGCTCAGCGTAATTCGCGGGAAGCTTGCGAAATGTTAATTAAGGTTGCCAAATACGCGAAAGGGAACCAGTCCGACCAGAATGACACACCCGAACAAGAGGCGCTATTCAGAGAGATTAATAAATTTTGCAGGATGCCCTAGGCAGGCCCGGAACTGCTGTGAGGAATCAAGATCAGCACTCGCTCTACCCTCAAGTTGCACCCTGCCTGCCTCACCAACCCACAAAGAATCGAATAAAACCCCACAAATACAAGCACATCCCCAAAATCGCTGCTCGTAGGTCGACGCATGGCAGATTTTGCCAATTACGTACTCTGGGGGCAGGCCCGCGGGTCGCAAACCAGCACAATTCGAGGGTTTTTTCATTCCCCTGAGCATTTCAACGCCTTCGAGGCACACACCGCGGGGTCGGATCGGTATAGTTGTGAAAATGTATCTCTACTTGTTGAGATATTTGCTAACTACCAGAAGAAGTATTGGATAAAGAAAGATGGAAAAGGGAACGATCAAGCGTCTCACCGACAAGGGTTTTGGATTTATTGCCACAGAGGACAACGGGAAAGACATGTTCTTCCACAGCTCCGCCTGTCAGGGAGTCGCTTACAATGATCTTCACGAAGGGCAAAACGTGACTTACACCGTTGGCCAAGGCCCAAAAGGCCCCCGTGCTGAGAATGTACAACTTGCTGACGACTGATCTCGCACCTGCGAGCATTTGCGTTTTGCACCGTCCAGATATCGCTTGAAGGATCAAGCGACTCTGAACGAAAATACTAGTGTTGACTCGATCCGAGTGCACAGAGCGATTCAATCGTAATGTGACCACTGGATCAATGAGAAGCGTTCGAGTGTCTTTTTAAGTGTCTTTTTCGAGGCACATGATTGCACCAAACGCTTTCCCGCTAATGCATGTCTCTATCACCGCCTGACTCATGAAAAGCAACGGTGAAGACAAGTTGCGCGAGTCGCAACACATCACCCACGGTGTCAACAGTTCCGAGTCTGCCTCGACACGGAAAGTGGACGCGGATATCACTGCTGCGCCACGAGTGAAGCAAGACCCATCTAACTGGCTTGGCCAAACATTAGGCAAGTACCAGATCACCGGCTTCCTTGGCGAGGGTGGCATGGGCATGGTCATGAAAGGGTTAGACAGCTCGATCGATCGAGCCGTGGCTATCAAACTATTGCCACCCGACATCGGCGAAAGCGACACCGCGCTGCAACGATTCCAAGTGGAAGCACGCAGCGCCGCCAAGAGCAACCACCCGAACATCGTTACCATCTACGAGATTGGCGAGGATCAATCAACGCACTATTTGGCGATGGAATTTATCTCTGGGGGAAGCGTTGCAGAGGCCCTGAAAAAGCAAGGAAAATACGAAACCGCAGAAGCGACACGAATCATTACAGAGGCCTGCCTCGGCCTAGCGTCAGCCCATCGCCGCGGCCTTGTCCACCGTGACATCAAACCCGCGAATCTTCTGCTCACTGACGAGGGATCGGTGAAGGTCTCTGACTTTGGCCTCGCCAAGCCAACTGACGAGGATGCTCTTTCCATGACCAAGACGGGGCAGATCCTTGGAACGCCTTCGTTCATGAGCCCCGAACAATGCCAGTCGGCCAAAGTGGACAGCACCAGCGATGTCTACTCTCTTGGAGCAACCTACTACAACCTATTGACAGGAAAAGTCCCATATCACGAGCGGGCCAGCATCGTCCAAGTAATGTTCGCACACTGTAATGACGAACCACCTGATCCATCTGCTCATCGCGACGACTTGCCTGAAACCTGTCGACAAATCATCTCGCGAGCCATGGCAAAAAACCCCAAGGATCGCTATGCCTCCATGGACGAAATGAAGGTGGATTTGCAAGAACTGCAGCGTGAACTGAACGACGAATCACCTAGGACAAACACAACAGTCGCCAGCCGAGACACGACACCAAGTTCATCAGAAGCAGAAACCGCACCAACCCGTCCCGCGAAGTCGTTCCCCAAGACGTTGATCGCTGGAAGCGTCGCTGCTCTTCTGTTTTTTGGGGCGGCCCTGTTTTGGTGGAGCAGCGGAAACAACAACCGCGATAACACGGGAGACACTTCCGCCAGTGGGAGTGATTCGACCGCGGCAGCCAATTCGACCACCGGCCCGCCTGCATTTGCCGGTGAACCCATTCGAGTCGGAGTGCTCCACTCCTTGACAGGAACCATGGCACAAAGCGAATCGCCTGTGGTGGACGCGCTGCTGCTGGCGATCAACCAAACCAATCAAGCTGGTGGCCTGCTAGGTAGACGTGTCGAGCCAATCATCCTGGACGGCAAATCAGACTGGCCCACGTTCGCGGCCCAAGCCGAAAGACTACTACTTGAAGATAAGGTCAGTACGGTTTTTGGGTGTTGGACATCAGCAAGCCGAAAGACCGTGGTGCCAATTTTTGAAGAGCACGACAACTTGCTGATCTACCCAGTTCAGTACGAAGGCATCGAAGAATCCCCCAACATCATCTACACGGGCGCAGCGCCCAATCAACAAATCCTGCCCGCTGTAAAATGGGCATTTGAAACACAGAACGCACGAAAGTTCTTCTTTGTTGGATCCGACTACGTCTTTCCCCGTGTCGCAAAAGAGATCATCACCGATCAGATTCAGGAACTGGGCGGCGAGATCACAGGGCAAGCTTTTGTGCCGCTGGGAGCAACCGATTTCAACTTGGTGATTGATCAAATCGAAAAGACCAAGCCTGACGTAATCCTTAGCTGCATCAACGGAGCCAGCAACACCCCATTCTTTAACCAGCTGCGCAACAACAAGAAACTCGATGAGATCGAAACCATCTCATTCAGCATTGGGGAAGAAGAACTGCGATTCATGAACACGGACCGCATGACCAACGACTTTGCAGCATGGTCCTATTTTCAAAGCATCGACTTACCGATCAACCAGCAACTGCTTTCTGATTTCCATGAGAAATATGGGCCCCAACGCGTCTTTACCGACCCGATGGCGGCGGCCTACTTTGGCTTCAAACTGTGGGCCCAAGCCGTTGAAGAATCGCAAAATGATGAACCAATCGCGATTCGTCACGCCATGCTTAACCAGCGAATCAACGCTGCCGCCGGCCCGTTGCGAATTGACGCGACCACACAACACACCTACCAGACGCCGCGGATCGGAAAAGTTCAGCCTGATGGCCAGTTTGAAATCGTCTGGATGGCTGACGCCCCCGTTCGCCCACAACCCTACCCGCCATCGCGCAGCACTTCAGACTGGCGAGCAATCCTCCACGACCTCTATACCGACTGGGGCAACAACTGGTCAGCTCCCAGCGAGTAAAAACGGCAGGTGTCAGTGAGTCTAACACCCCGCAAAACCTTCCACGCTTGCGGCAATCTGCCTGCGGGGTTGACGCTCACCACGAGAGGAAACGCTAGCAGCCCTGATGAACAGTACCACAAGGGGTCTGTTCATTCACAACATGGATGCCGCGTTAAGTGACAAAAAAAGCCGCGGATACTCAATTTAAAAAAACAGGTTTTGATCTCGGTCTGCTGCTCGAGCTTCAGGAGCGTCACACTAAATCGAATTTCTCTTTCGTGAAAACCACCATGCTCATGAGCGTGTCAGCGACCAGTTGCGATCGCTCGTACTTTTTACTGTCGAACGTGCCCCCGAGCTTTTCCATTGCTTCGATATAGAAGGACATGATCAGACCGATCGAATCATTTGAGACTGCCGTTACAGCCACCCCGTCTTTCAACGACTCCAGTTGACGCCCCAAGCGTGTCACGATGGCGCCGGCATCCTCAGGCAGATCGTTCCCCACGTACAACTTGGGGTACTCCAGCGGCTTTCCGTTTGGAATGTCACTCACGATGGGAGTGCTGGCATCAATATCCTCAAACGTACGTCTCGACCACAGCCAACATACAAAATCAAAAAGCAAAGGAGAGACGAATATGCATGGGTTCTTCTGATGACCAAGTGGTGCCCGGAAAGCCTCAGACGCTGCCATACAACATGCCGCTACCCGGCAGCTGCCATACAACATGCCGCTACCCGGCAAGGGATTAATTCAAAAGCCCACAAGTTACCCTGATGCATCCTAAGCAGTAAGATCACAGAACAGGTCGCAGGCCAGACGGGTGATCTTTTTTAATTTCGTCGGGCACAAAGCGACTATGCCCTGCAGGATGCAGTGAAAATCCATCCGTGTGCATCATCATAAAAGCAACAACAACCCTGCAATCAACGGACTCTTCAGGTGACAAACACGCCCCGGCGTTGCTTTCGATGCTTTCGCCCAACGCAATTATGCTACTGCTCGACAATTCCAGCCATTGCCAATCGCACGCCCGTTCTGATGCTGCAGCATCGTCGCGAGAGATTCCATCCCTTCAACACTGCACGCATCGTTAATCAGGCATTGCAGCAGAGCCGCCTGCTGGTAGGACACAACCAAGATCTGTCTGAACGATTTGACCAGCTACGACTGGAGCCTGGCACAGGCCTGCTATTCCCCGGCGATGATGCGAAGGTACTGACGGAGATCCCGGAGCCGGAATTTCCCAAGCAATTGATTGTGCCCGACGGAACGTGGCACCATGTGAAAACCCTGATGCGTGACATCCCACGTTTACAAACCTTACCCCGATTCTGCTTGGCACCAACCAACCCAAGTCGATACCGCATCCGCCGTGAACCCCACGCACACGGACTGTCAACACTCGAGGCAGTCGTGGCAGCCCTGCGTTCCATCGAGCCCGAAACACTGAACCTGGATCAGTTACTTGCAACATTCGACCGCATGATTGACAGCCAGATCAAACAGGGCACTACGAACTGGAGAAAAAATCAACGGCGACGCAGAGGCATCCCAAACGTCCCCCGTGCCCTCACTGGTGGCTTGGAAAACATTGTTGTTGGCTATGGCGAACAAGAACCAGGAAATCTGTTCCATTCAGAATCTGAATCCACCGTGCAACAGCCCCCCAGCCAAGCACAACTGATGTACTGGACTGCCATTCGCCCAGCATCCGGTGAAAGATTTCATTGTGCGATCGAATCACCAGCGTTTCAAAATGAAGCATTCATGCAACGCCTACGACTATCGCCAGAAGAAGTTTGCGAGCGAAGTTCGAGGGATGGCTTTGCGAAACGCTGGAGTGCATTCTTGCGACCAAGTGATCGACTTGTCGTTCTGCATCCCAGCACTGCAACCTTGCTCCACCAATTACAGCCCAACACAAAACCACCACTGATCCTGAAAGCCATCAACGTGCCAACCGGTTCAACAACGAACACCGCCAGCTCCAAATGCTTCCCCATCCACACGCGAAAAACCTCAAACTCTCGCGCCGAAGAACGACTGAACATTGCAGTCGAACGTGTTGCATCCCTGAATTTAGCGTTCCGTAAAACACAGTAATGCATGACGAAAGACCAGGCCGGACGCTGTTGTCGGTCGCAGGCAAGTGTGAATCAGAGACAATTCTGGCATGCTGAAAATACGAAAGATCGCTTTGGATAGTAAATCAACGAATTACAATGGGATGTACGCAACAGGTGATGCAACTTGGGAAATCAAATCGATTCCTGACGTTTGCCTGCTAACATCAACACCCCGCGATTCCATGCAACAGACTTGCCATTCTCAAGCGAGTAGAATCGATATCCACATGCGTCAAACCATCCTTTGCTGCCTTGCTTTGTCTGCCCTGCTGCTCGGCGGATTACTTATCGATCCCTCGGCCAATGCAATGCAGGTCAGCCCACAAGAACGTGCGTTCCGGACATGGGATAAAAATCGTGATGGCCTGCTTGAGCGGGGTGAAGTACCTGCCGGGCCAAGGCAGATTTTTGACCGAGTCGACAAGAACCGAGACGGCAAGATCACCCTTGCGGAGCATATTGCTGCGACCTCCGGCAAACCAGCCAACCCGACTGCCGAAATCCCAGGTCAACCGAAACGCCATACCATTCGACAAAAATGGAAGCAGGAACAAACTGGTTTCGACCGCGAGTTCTTTGTCCATACACCAGTGACTTCGCCCACAGAACGCTCAACCAGGCCAACCAACAGTAAGTGGCCCGTCACCTTTGTTTTCCATGGTAATGGGGGCACTGCCCGACCCACCATTGGACGGTGGCCTCAATTGCTAAAAGGGCACCTGATTGTGGCGCCACAGGGATACCAACGAAGTTGGAATATCTTTGATGAAAAATCCAAAGCACCTGACGTTGTTTTTTTCAGCTCGATGATCAAGGACATCAAGGATGAGTATCCCTATGCCGACCTTTCCAAAATTTCGCTAATCGGCTTCTCGAATGGCGCGGGATTTATCTTTCGGTTGCTGATTGAATTAGATGGGACCATCAAAATCACGAATGCAGTGCCACTCGTTTCGTCAATGATTGAGCAGCAATACCACGACCAACGTTTTTGGAAACGGTCTGATGATTCGAATACGAACTATGATCTGAAAACAGCACCAAACAGCCAATGCAACCTACTCACCATTCATGGAACTGCTGATCGGGTTGTCCCCTATGCTGGCGGAATGCGTGGACCACACGCCAAGCATTTGCCGGCCCAATTGACGGCGTATGCGTGGGCAAAACAGCAGGGATATATGGGCAATCAAATAGCCGACAGTGCGGGAAAGCCACTCAATAACAACATCATCCGCTACAATTATGAAGGTGCGCAGGTTACCCACTTGAAGGTTCTCAATGGAGGGCACGGCTTTGGCTCTGCTGGCCGGCAAGTCAACGAACTGGTACGAGACTTTATCCATAGCAATCTCCGCTAGTTCAACCGCAAGCGTTCCGCAAACTGCCATTGACCACACTCACCAACGAACCCCTTGGGTCGCCAATTTAGTTCTTTTTCATCGCGTGTCAGTCAAAGCCCAGCACTGCGTAAACTGCGGTCTGCTCGCCAGAACTGCCACACGACACCAAGTTTTGATCACATTCCCTCCACGAATCCATGCAAGCAGCGTTGCTTGCACCGCACGAGAAGGCAAATTCATCCCCGGTGCCCGTCTGTGTCTCCATACACAACGACGGCAACTCATTGAATCGAGAGATCGGAAGTTAATCCGAAGCAAAACATGAAATCCATTTTAATTTGCATCACTGCCCTGCTGGTGGTTGCTGCCGATTTGCGTGCGGAAACGAAACCCCTCAAGGCGTTATTGATAGCCGGTGGTTGTTGCCACGATTACAAAGGTCAGCATGAAGCGTTATTCAAGGGCATTCAAGCCAGATCCAATGTTCAAGTGGACGTTTACTGGACAGATGACGCCAGCACCAATCCACCCTTCCCACTTTTCGATAGCCCCGAGTGGGCAAAGGGTTACGACGTCATCATTCATGATGAGTGTGCAGCCAGTAATAAGGATGTGGCGGTCATTCAGAGAATCCTGGCTGTCCACCGAACCGTACCTGCTGTGCACCTGCATTGCGCCATGCACTCATTTCGCAATGGAACAGATTTGTGGTTTAAGCACCTGGGGCTCAAGTCAACCAGCCACGGACCACAGGTACCTATCGCAATTTCATTCGTCGATGGATCACACCCCATTACAAAAGGCTTGAGCGACTGGACCACCATCAAAGAAGAACTTTACAACAATGCTGCAATGCATGATGCCAAAGCGTTGGCCACCGGCACGCAAACCTTCAACCGGAACGGCAAAACGGTTGAAGCAAAAGCAGTCGTCGCATGGACGAATGAAAAACAGGGAGCCCGAAGTTTCAGCACAACTCTTGGGCACAATACCGCAACCGTCTCGGATGGCAGATACCTGGACTTGGTAACACGCGGATTACTGTGGTCCTGTGATAAGCTGAATCCGGAGTACATGACTCCTTACTCGGGAAATAACAAAATCACCTTCATCGCAAAGCAGGAAAAAACACCTGTTGTCCCAAAACTTGGAGTCATGCCCAAGAACGCGACTCTGGTCACTCCGTCTGCTTCTTCAACTCAGCAGCCAAATCTTCCGCTGAATGCCTTCGACGGTAATTCGGAAACGCGGTGGTGCGCCGCCAACAACAGCTACCCGCAATGGCTGGCATGGGAATTTCAGCGCCCGGTGAAAGCCGCATCCATTAAAATCACATGGGAATTTGAGCGCGATTATCAGTTCCATGTCGAAGGATCGACGGACGGTAAACGCTGGACCAAACTGCTGGACGCCTCCCAAAACAAGAATGCGACGCAGAATGATCTCCGATTGAAAACGGACATTGCCGTCAAGCATATGCGGATCGTTGGCTTGGGCTCGTCAGGAGGTTGGTGCAGCATCCGAGAGGTATCGGTGAAGGGTGACGGAATCAACACGCTATGGCCAGCAAAGCCCGACGGAAAACCGTTTAGTTACCAGCCGAAGCTTGCTGATCCCTATGCTAAAAAAGGAAATATCCCGCCCACACTCGAACGGCTCACCGCTGCCGAAGAAGCAGCCATCCTGAAGGACGTGAAAGTAGCAGAGGGATTTGAGGCGACCGTTTTTGCGGCGCCACCTGCCGTCAATTACCCGGTTTTTGTAGCAGCTGCTCCAGACGGAACTCTTTATGTCAGTTCCGACGGCAATGGTTCTTTGGGGCGTGATCCCGAGCGTGGACGAGTCATTCGCCTTCGAGATACCAACGGCGACGGTCGAGCTGATGAAACGAAGGTTTTCTGCGAGGTCGACGCCCCCCGCGGTCTTGTTTGGGATCATGACCGACTCTACCTCGTACATCCACCACACCTTTCGGCGTTCATCGACACTGATCGTGATGGCGTTGCAGACGAACAAAAGATTCTGGTCAGCAATCTGGCTTTCGGATACGACAAACGTCCGGCAGATCACACCACCAATGGCCTCAGCATTGGCGTGGACGGTTGGCTCTACATCGCTGGCGGCGACTTTGGCTTCATGGAAGCAGAAGGAACTGATGGCCGCAAGCTCACTCATCGGGGTGGGGGCGTGATCCGCGTCAGACCGGATGGAACCGGCTTACAACTCTACTCAACGGGCACGCGAAACATCCTTGAAGTTGCAGTCAGTCCTCGCATGGATTTATTTGCCAGAGATAACACCAATGATGGTGGTGGCTGGGATGTTCGATTCCACCATTTCACGGGTGGTGAAGATCACGGCTATCCACGCTTGTACAAAAATTTTCCCGCGGAATGTGTAGCCCCACTTGCAGATTACGGTGGCGGATCTGGCTGCGGGGCAACCTACGTCGATGAACCAGGATTTGGCACTTGGAATGATGCACCGCTAACGGCTGACTGGGGAACAGGTGCCATCTGGCATCACTCCGTCAAAGCGAATGGCGCAACTTTTTCAGAAACATCACCTCCGAAACCGCTAGTACAAATGACGCGTCCCACGGATGCCGATGTGGACGGTCACAGTCGTCTGTACTGTGCAAGTTGGAAGGGAGCAACATTCAAATGGGCTGGAGCGGATGTGGGATACGTGATCTGTGTGAAGCCAAAGGCAATCAAAGATCGCCCCATGCCCCGTTTTGGCAACCAGTCCTCGGATCAACTCGTCGCCTTGATGGACGACCCCAGTCACCGACGCCGACTGGCTGCTCAGCGAGAATTGATGCGGCGTG
>Ga0315315_10001061_pt1 | contig 24908 bp, 21 predicted proteins | sample M140m3416metaG_FD_203699 | JGI IMG/M metagenome (GOLD analysis project Ga0315315, IMG submission 203699) | Ammonia-oxidizing marine archaeal communities from Monterey Bay, California, United States - M1 40m 3416 | ecosystem: Environmental > Aquatic > Marine > Intertidal zone | place: USA...
GCATGGATTGAAGACAGAGTAGTCAATATCCCAAGCAGCGTTATAATATAGTTAAATGCAATTGATACAGCCTACTCCTAAAACTTTAATAATTGCAGAAGCTGGTGTTAATCATAATGGAGACATGGGAGTAGCTAAAGAATTAATTGATGTTGCTTCAGAGGCTGGAGCAGATTACGTTAAGTTTCAAACATTTAACCCCGAAGAGGTCATAAGTCAAATTGCACCACAAGCGTCATATCAATTAAAAAATACAGGTGTTCATCAAACTCAGCTTGAGATGGTAAGAAGCTTAGAGCTTTCCAAAGAAAATCATTATGACTTGATAGATTATTGCGATCATAAAAAAATTAACTTTTTATCAACAGGATTTGATCTTTCGAGCATTAAATTTTTAAATAAGCTCGATTTAGGAATTTTTAAAGTTCCCTCTGGAGAAATTACAAACTTACCACTTTTGGAATTGGTTGGAAGCTACAATCAATCCACTATTCTCTCAACAGGAATGTCTAATATTGATGAAATAGCAAGTGCAATCAATGTTCTCGAGAGCAATGGGCTTCATGAGAGTAAGATAACCCTTCTGCATTGTACAACTGAGTATCCTGCTCCATTTGAGGAGGTGAATTTGAGAGTGCTGAAAACACTAAAAGATACTTTTAATAAAAATATTGGATATTCTGATCATACTCTAGGTATTTTGGTGCCCATAGCAGCAGTCTCAATGGGCGCATCAATAATTGAAAAACATTTCACACTAAGTCGGTCTATGAAAGGGCCTGATCACAAAGCAAGCTTAGAACCTGCTGAATTAAAGAAAATGGTTCAATCTATTAGGGATATTGAATTAATTCTTGGTAGCAAAGAAAAACATGTTACAAAGAGTGAGGAAAAAAACCGTTTGGTAGCTAGAAAATCATTAGTCGCTGCTATGGATATCAAAAGGGGCACTCCTTTTACCAAGAAAAATTTAACTGCTAAAAGGCCAGGTAGTGGAATTAGCCCGATGGAGTTGAAGGAAATTTTGGGCAATAAAGCATCTCGAGACTACGCTTTAGATGATCTTATTGAACTGGATGAGAATGACTAAGATTAGAAATTTATTGGTCGTTACTACCAGCAGAGCTGAATATGGTATTCTCAAGCGTTTAATGCATGCAATCAATCTTTCCTCAGAATTTAATCTACAGATTTTAGTTTCTGGTAGCCATCTTTCTAAATTTCATGGAAACACATTTAAAGAAATTGAAGAAGATAATTTTAATATTAATTCGAGGGTAGACTTAAAACTGGAAAATGATCAGCCGAAGGATATTGCAAACTCATTCAGCTTGGGTATTCAAGGTTTTTCAAAGGAGCTAAGATCCCTTGAGCCAGATCTGATAATTATTTTAGGTGATAGGTTTGAGATACTTTCAGCTGCTATTGCTGCAATGTTTCTTAAAATTCCCATTGCTCATTTGGCTGGAGGAGAGACTACGGAGGGGGCTATTGATGAAAGCATCAGACACGCAGTAACAAAATTATCTCATTTTCATTTTGTAGCAAATCAAAATTATTATCAAAGAGTGTTGCAGCTTGGAGAAAATCCTGAAAATGTTTTTTTAGTAGGAGGCTTAGGTGTAGATGCTATATGTCATACAAAACTTCTCCCCAGGAATACTTTAGAAAAAGATTTAGGATTTAAATTTAATAAAAAGAATCTTCTGATCACTTTCCACCCGCAAACACTTGCTAAAGATTCTGGTATGAATCAAATGAAAAATTTACTGAGCGCTCTTTCCTTGCTAGAAAATACACAATTAATTTTTACAATGCCAAATGCAGACCCCAATAGTAGTGTAATCCGCTCACAAATTGAGGATTTTGTAATGAAAAACAAAAATTCAATTAGCTTTGACTCATTAGGCCAATTAAGATACTTTTCATGTATCTCAAATGTTGATGCGGTGATTGGAAATTCATCAAGTGGAATCACAGAAGTTCCGTCTTTTAACAAGGGAACCATTGATATTGGTGATCGTCAAAAAGGCAGAATTAAAGCCCAGTCAGTGATTTCTTGCACTTCGGATACTCAAGATATTTCTAATGCAATTGGAAAAATATATACTAAAAAATTTCAAACAACTCTCATTAACACAATTAACCCATATGGAGATGGCGGCGCTGTGGATAAAATTATGAAAATATTGCCCAATATCTGTCTTGAAAGCGCATTACAGAAACCTTTTTTTGATATAAATTAACATAACTACTCTCTAAATTAACAAAGACTGTATATTATCAGTATAATTACCAGCGATTGCTATGGCTGGATGGCAGAGTGGTTATGCAGCGGCCTGCAAAGCCGTTTACGCCGGTTCGATTCCGGCTTCAGCCTCCATAAATGAAGTAATTAACATTTTTAACAACAAACAAGTATCAAAAAAAACAACTATCCATGGTTTTATGCGATGTATAATTTAAAGTACACAATATTTGATAGCACAGCCATGATTTCAATAAATAAAATCTAAAACTATGTTAAAAAGTTTAATTGTTCATAAAGATTTAAAGTTAATTGATGCGTTGAAGAGATTGGACGAATCTGCTCTAAGGTACCTTTTGGTTCTTGATAAAAATTCAATCCTAGTTGGTTCATTAAGCGATGGCGATGTCAGAAGAGCAATACTTAGCGGCGCTGATCTAAATCATGATATTGGTAATTTTTATATGAAGGATCCAATCTATCTTAAAAAAAATAGCTTTAATCAATCTCATGCTCAAGAATTAATGACCTCAAAAAGCCTTATGTATCTTCCAATCGTTGATGAATCAAACAAGTTTGTAGATATTATAAAGTCAGAGTCATTTAATGAGAACAAAAAAACCTCATCATTGCCAAAAAACTGCACAGTTGCAATTATGGCTGGTGGAATAGGCTCTAGATTAGAGCCCTTTACTTCAATATTACCTAAGCCTCTTGTGCCAATTAATGGTAAGCCAGTCATAGACCATATTATTGAAAATTTTATGGGATATGGGGTAAAAAAATTTTTTATATCCGTGAAGTATAAAGCTAGAATAATGCGAGCTTACTTTGAAGAAATTGAATTAGAAAGAAAGATAATCTTTGTCGAAGAAGAGAAGCCTTTGGGAACCGCTGGAAGTCTCTCTTTATTGCCAAAAACAATCTCAGACCCAATTTTTGTAACAAACTGCGATGTTATTTTATCTATGAATTATCAGGAATGCTATGACTTTCATTTAAACGGAAAATTTTCAATGACAATAGTTGCGGCAGTAAAAAAATATCGCATTCCTTATGGATCATGTGAGCTAGACAGTGATGGCACATTGTTAAAAATTACTGAAAAACCAGAATACCAGCATATTGTTAATACTGGATTTTATGTAATTAACCCATCAGCTCTTAAGTTACTTCCGGATGGGCAGCATGTAGATATGGACAAGTTTATTCAACAAATCCATTCCAAGGGTCTAAAGGTAGGAGTTTTTCCTGTTTCTGAGGACTCATATCATGACGTTGGAGAGTGGCATGAATATAATAATACGATACAATCTTTTGATGTTTAAATCTGGAGCACTATGAAAAATGTAAATCAATCTGATTTCAGTCAGAGTAATGCCTTAGTTTCAGGCGATGAAGCGGGAGGTCTAATTGATGTCGGAGCACTTATAAAGGTTATCTTTGATAATATAAAAATTTTAAGCGCATTAATGACTTTGAGTGTAGTTGCTGCATGTATTTATGCTCTCATTTTAACTCCTATTTATAGAAGCGAGGCTCTATTAGTTGCTGCAGAAAATAATGAGGAAGCTTTGAGCTCTTTGATGGGGGGATTTTCTCAAATAGGTTCTTTGTTTGGTTCCCCTGGGATTGCAGGAGGATCAATTGATAATTCTATTATTGGTCAAGAGGTAATTCGTTCAAGAGATTTTTTATACAGCTTTATTCAAAAAAGAGACTTGTTGGTTCCATTGTTAGCAGCGACAAATTGGAACATTGATGATGCATCATACGAAATAAATGAAGAGGTATACGACCTTAAGAATAATAAATGGCTTGCATATGAAGAACCGACTTCTTTTAAAAGTCCGATATATTTTGAAGCCTTTATTGTTCTGGAACCACTCATAAGTGTTAGCCAAGACCGTAAAACTGGCTTGATCAAGGTAAACTTCGATCATCCTACGCCTCAACTTGCCAGTAAATGGTTATCTTGGCTACTTGATGACCTAAATGATTATTTTCGTGAGGATGATAGCAAAGAAGCCGAAGCATCGGTTCAATACTTAACAAAAGTCATACAAGACAATCCAGTAAAACAAGTTGATTTAGTCCTTACCTCTCTTATAGAAAAGCAGCTAAATACTTTAATGCTAGCTAATTCAAAATCAGGATATGTCTACAAAATACTTGATACTCCATATGAACCCATTCAAAGGATTAGTCCACGAAGAACACTTATTGTGATAGTAATCACGGCATTTAGTGCAATATTTTTTGCTTTCTTAATACTTGGGCTTCATTGGTCCGGGAAAAAGTTAACATTTACTGGAATCAAGGAAGCTAATTAACTTTAATTTATATAATCATGAAATATATTGTTGAATTGCCAGAAGTGTGGGCATTAGAAATTCTTGAGCATGACGAAAAATGTGACGGATATTGGATCAGCAGCCTGACTCAATCTTGGCAAAAAGGCTATCCAGATAATTGTACTTTACCCTGGACAAACTATGTTGATTTAGTTAGAAGGCTAAGGCATCACACAAACAAAAAAATTGTGGTCGATGTTGACATGCTGTACAACGAGCCAAGTGTAGGCGCGCTAATATGCAAAGAACTCTATAGCGCTGGCTGTGACGAAGTTGTAATAGAGTCAAAAAAATTTCCCAAGGTCAATAGCTTGACTCCTGAGAAAATGGTCTTAAGTACCCCTGAAGAATTTTCGAGAATGATCAATAAAGTTAAGACATCTGTTCCTGATTTAAAAGTTCATGCTAGATTAGAATATCTTGCTATGACAAAGGATGTTCAGCAAACTGTCAATATTGCGAAAAGAGTGATCAGCGCGGGTGCTGATGGCGTTGTTGTTCACTGGGGAGCAGACTCCAATACTGATCTTTTAAAAGATGCCTTAAACGCAATTAAGCATGAAAATATTTCTGCTGGCATAATTCCAACCAAGTTCTTGGATCAAGTTACTTCTGGGGACTTTGAAGAATTAGCAGATTTCAGTATTCTTGGAAATATTTGCTCATCCTTTATCCGGCACTCATTTGCAAGTAAATCCATAGATGATTTGTTAAAAATTCCCTGTGAATTTAAACCTCTTTTAAACAGAGCTAGCAGTCATGAACCTCTTGGTCAGTCAACTTTGATTATCTTGGGCGCTATGCCTCAAAAGAATGGCTCATTTGCTCTTGAAAATTCTTTACAGCTTGATAGTTTTGTTAATTTAGCAAAAAAATATTACTCCGTATTCTTGGTCACCTCATCTGAATGTAAGCTTGATCTTGAGGATATCCCAGGAATTAACAGAGTTAATATAGAAAATTCATTAGGTGAGGTTCATTCTTTGTCAGCTGCTATGGATGGAGTTAATACTGAAAATATATCAGTAGTTTACGCTGATATTAAGAAGGAGATATTGAAGCATTGTGATGTGAGGGATGGAATGATTTTTTCTAATGATTCTTTTGCAGGTTTTCTTACAACCAAGACAGATCTTTTGCTGTCATTGGTTGCAGAGTCAAGTCCAGATGAATCTATTTTGCAAATGACATCTAGGACAAATATAAATTCAATTATAATTTCATGAATAAAAAGAGAATTATGGTAGATATGTCTGCCACTCTTTTACACCATGGTCATACACGATTACTCCAGCATGCCTCGACACTCGGTGATGTGGTAGTGGGCTTGACATCAGATCTAGAGATAGAGAAGAAGAAAGGTTATGTTCCCGAACTTACTTTTGATGAACGTAGAGAGATACTCGAATCTATCTCGGTTGTCACTGAGGTTGTATCAGTACCTTGGAATATTACCGAGGATATTCTCACCAAATTCAAAATTGATTTTTTGGTTCATGGAGATGATAACCAAAACGATATCTCTTCTGAAAAATTAATTACAATACCCCGAACTACCGGTATTAGTAGCTCTGACTTAAGGTTAAATGCATCAAATAACCTTTTAAAAATTCGTAACAAAAAAAAACTAATGCTTACTCCTGGGCCAGCACAATTGCCTCCTGAGGTTGTTAATAATCTTTTTCCAGTTTTTGGAAGGGGCGATGATCAATATGAAAAAATTGCAAAGGAAACCCTTTCATGGATCAAGTCATTGGCCGGCCAAGATTCGCTTATGTTCGCACAAGGTTCCTCTACTTTTTCTATTGAGCTTGCAGCACATACTTTCCTTGAAGGTAAACTATTATTAATTTCAAATGGCTACTATGCAGATAGGCTTGAGCATTTAGCTCCACCTCAAGCCCATATTACTAAAATTACTCCAGATGAGATGCATTTGATTGATGAAAAATTTGACTGGATTCTCTTTGCATATACTGAAACCAGCATAGGGTATAAAAATGATATTCAAGCAATATATAAAGCCGCTAAGGAAATTGATGCAAAGCTGTTTGTTGATGCAACAGCCTCTATAGGTTTAGAGCAAGATCATCACCTTGCAGATGTGATTTGTTTTAGCTCATGCAAAGGTTTATTCGGTTTAACAGGAGCATCTTTTATATCCTATAACAAGAACATAGAGATAAAAAAAAATAATTCTTTTTATTTTAATATTGAAACTCAAATTGAAAAGAAAGTTACTGGTCCATATCACGCTATCCTTTCGTTGTATGGCGTCATGCCCCAACATAATTTGTATAGGTCTAGAGTGCAGAAATCAAAAGATTTGATTTTAAATTCTATGTCACAATTTATAGATTCCTCTTCTAACCAGCCCCTATTATGCTCACAGGTAAAAGGGAAAATTATTGCAAATGACGATAATGTTGTTTTGTATCAACCACGATCAAATATAGCTGGATCTGTTATTTGCCATCTTGGAGAAATTGACAAAGAAAATCCAGAAATATTGGATAGAATTAAAATTATTGGTCTAGATCAATGATTGATACTGATTTATTTATTAAGAATTTAATTACTGCTGGGTATACCCATCTGTGTGTTGTTCCATGCAGTTTTGCATCAGAGGTAATTAATGGGGCAATTAATAATAGTGATAAAATCACATATACTCCATGTGCAAGTGAAGCTGTTGCTTGTTCAGTTGCAGCTGGTTTAAAGTTAAGTGGGCAGAGACCAATTATTATCGTTCAGAGTTCAGGATTAACAAATTTAGGAAGCTGTATCACAAGCCTTTTAAAGCCTTACAAAGTCTATATCCCAATTATAGTAAGCTGGAGATCATACTCAGCTGGGGAGAGTGAGATACAGCATGCACACCTCTCAACTAATATCAAATCACTTGTAAGAAGCTATGGATATACTTCTGATATTTTTTCAAGCACTGATATCGTCCATGCAATGCGACAAATTAAGCAATCTGAATCTTGCTTACAAATTCTTTTATTGAAAAAAAATTCTTTCTCTCCGCTATCATTGAATCCTCAACATAAAATAGAACTTGATCAATATCTGAAACGTTCAATGTTTCTTTCTCGCCTGAATTCATTATTCAGTGATTCAAACAATCTTTTTATAGGCACTACTGGTAATACGGCCAGGGAGATGTATTCGTTTATGCCAGATACAGATAACTTTTATATGGCAGGAAATATGGGTGGAGCTTTATCGGTTGGATTGGGAGCAGCTATAGCTGGAAAAGGAGTATTTGTTTGTGGGGGAGATGCAGAGTTTGTTATGCATATGGGTGGGCTTACAACGGCTGGACGATACAAAGATATGCAAGGATCTTTAACTTACCTTCTTTTTGATAACTTTTCTAATAAAAGCACAGGGGGCCAGAGATCATATCAAGAACACATTGATTATGCTGGTATTGCAAAGTCATCAGGCTTTGAGATCGCTTATGATTGCTGTAAAACTCTTAAAGATTTTGAAACTAACCTTGAGCCCGCTAAAGGTAAATTAAAATTCATTAGAATTTTATGTAGCTATGATGAAATTACACCCAGACCTCCCGCCGCTGATATATTACAAAGTAAGTTAAATTTTAAGCAGAAATAAATATTATGAAATTCTTTTATATATCTAAATTTTCGCAAGCTATGATTCGTATAAGAGGTTTTCAAATTTTTCGTAATCAGACCTTAAGAAGATATGCAAAAAAATTGTTAGCTTTTTTTTGTTATCTCCTCTACGGAAGATTCAAAATGATTAATGTTGCTTCCAAATACCCAGTAATTTTCAAATCAAATTTTGCATTTTCAGGATGGGAGCAATGGGGTGAAGATCATAATTCTGGCTTCCATAAGCTTATTGAGTTATCAAAGAATAAAAAAACTATTCTAGATATAGGCGCACATATTGGACTATGCAGTATCCCAATATCTTTGTATTGCAATGTTGAAAAAATTTTTGCATTTGAACCCAATGAAGTGAATAGAAGAATTCTTACAGAGCATATTCATGCAAATAATATTTCAAATATAGAGGTTATACCTAACCTTATTGGAAAGAATGATGGTGAGTTTGTTGAGCTATATTCTCCGGATGATGTTTCTGGAATTCCCTCTATAGCTAATCTTCAAAATATGCGAAAAGATAACAAGAAATATCACACCTCTTCTCATCGTCAAATATCAATTGACAAATTTTGTAAATCTAATCAGATTCAGCCTGATGTTATAAAAATTGATGTCGAGGGAGCAGAGTTTGGAGTGCTTGAAGGAGCCATTGATATCATTAAGGAGTTTAAACCATTTATTCTAATCTCACTGCACCCCAAGCATCTCAAGAGTTTGGGAAAGGATGTGAATGAAATTTTTAAGATTTGCAAATCCCTGGATTATAGGTTGCTATCATGCAATGAAGAAGGGCAAAAAGAAGTTTCAATCATAGCTTTAGATGAGTACTTAATGGAGCCTATCTACATTGATTAATACTCAAAAATAGGAAAGAATGATGCGCAAAATTAAAATTTCAGTTATTGGCATGGGATACGTTGGACTGCCGCTGGCCGTCTCTTTGAGTCAGTTTTTTGAAGTGGTGGGTTTTGATATTAATGACGAAAGAATTGGTGAGCTTAAAGAGGGCATAGATAGAACCAATGAAATCTCAAGCGAGGAACTAACAAATGCAGATAGTTTGTTTCTTACATCTCAAGAGAGAGATCTTTCTTCTTCAAATGTTTATATTGTTACTGTGCCCACTCCAATTGATGACAAAAATAAGCCTGATCTTTTTCCCATAAAGAGCGCTAGCAAATTAGTGGGTTCATTTTTGTCTAAAGGAGATACTGTCATTTATGAATCCACAGTATATCCAGGCCTAACAGAGGAGGTGTGCCTTCCAATACTCTCAAATATCTCAAGTTTAGAGTTTAATAAAGATTTTTATATAGGCTACAGCCCAGAAAGAATCAACCCAGGAGATAAAGAGCATACCTTAACTAATATTACTAAAGTCATAAGTGGATCAGATCTTCAAACATTAGATTTATTGGAACAAATCTACTCATCAATTATTAAAGCTGGGGTACATAGAGCAGAGTCGATTAAAGTAGCTGAAATGGCAAAAGTGATTGAAAATACACAAAGAGATATTAATATTGCATTAATTAATGAGGTTGCTAAGATTTGTAATCTAGTAAATATTGATACACAGTCTGTATTGAAAGCAGCCAGCACGAAATGGAATTTTCTTCAATTTCAGCCTGGGTTGGTTGGGGGGCATTGCATTGGAGTAGACCCATACTACTTAACATATAAATCCATAGAGTTAGGATATCAACCGAAAGTGATCATGTCGGGGCGAGAACTTAATGACAGTATGCCAAGATATGTATCAAAACAGATCAACAAAATGTTAGAAAATTCTAATGATATAAATTTTCAATCAAAAATCTTAATTTTAGGCTTAACATTTAAAGAAAATTGTCCTGATACTAGAAACACCAAGGTCATTGATCTTGTAAATGAGCTTTTAAATAGCGGTCACAAGGTTGATATTTATGATCCCTGGCTTGATAAAGGCATTCAAAAGCAATATCAAGAATTAAATATTCTAGAAACAATACCTAGCAATAAATACAATTTATTAGCTTTGATGGTTCCTCATCAAGATTTTATAAATATGGGCATAGAAAAATTAAGAGAATCTTTATTGGAGGGTGGTCAAATATATGATTTAAAAGGAATTTTTAGCCCTACGGAAACTAATGGAAGGCTATAGCCTTAATATTTTTAAAAAATTTGGTATAAGAATTGAAAGTTAATATTCTCACCAAAGGTCCAGATAGTTATAATGCAAGAGCTTTTCTGCATCCAATTGTGCACAATAAAGTATTGTTAAATGAATCTGGAATAAGTGTTCACTTTTTTTACGAAATTTTGCCTGCAATTACCGACTGTGATGCCTTAATCATAGACAGTAAATTTTTTAAATCTTGGTATCAAGGCAGTGAAGAAAAAATGTATATTTTTTTAGATCAAGCCCGACAAGACGTAAAAATTATTTATTTTGATACAACTGATAGTTCAGGCTACCTTCTTGGAGATGTTCTTCCATATGTAGATAGGTACCTCAAGCATCAAATCCTTGATGACAAGAATCTTTATTTAACAAGTTTATATGGTAGAAGGCTTTTTTCAGATTATTACCATAAAAAATTTGGAATTTTTGATGATACGGAGCATGAGGAAAAAAATCCCCAGGTATTAGATAAGCTAGATTTACTAAAAATAGATGTTGGTTGGAATACAGGCTTATCAAATTATTCTCTGCTGGGAGAATATCTAGGCAAACTATACAAAAAAACCAATCTTTCAATTTTTTCGAGGTCTCCAAGAATATTTATTTCACCTGATTCAAACAGGGAATATGATGTACAGTGCAGAATGAATACTGAATATGATAAATTAAGTGTTTCTTTTCAACGCAAACTAATTGCCAAGAATGAACTGTTGTCTCTTCAAAAAAATAAAGTAAATCGATATAAATATTTTCAAGAATTAGCAAATACTAAGATTATTCTCTCTCCATTTGGTCTAGGAGAGATTACCCTAAAGGATTTTGAAGCTTTTATCTCAGGAGCCTTGCTGATTAAACCAAATATGGATCATATGGTGACTTGGCCAAATTTCTATGTTCCAAACGAGACGATACTTGATTTTAGCTGGGATCTAAAAGATTTGAACGGCATTATTGAGTCAGCTCTAGAAAATAAAAAAAATAGAGTTGAAATTGCCAAAGAGGGTCAAAATAGATATAAATATTATTTAAAATCAATGGATGGGAGTATAGAATTCGCTGATCGCTTCATGAAGCTTATTTCCTTCTAATGAGACCAAATGAATAATTTGAAATATTCTCGAAATGGTATCCAAGAATTCTTTTGGCCTATTAATAATAACGATACTCAAAAAGTAATTAGAGACGTTATCCATGAAACGGTCATTTTTTTTAGATCACTTTCACATGATCAATCACGAGAAACGATCTTATTAAAGGTTGCAAATACATTCTTTTTAAGCAAGGCTTTATCTGTCTATTATATAAAAGCATCTGAAAAAGAGTTTTTAAGGAAATCACATCATGACGTTTCTGTAGATTTTCTCTCACAAAAAGATAATTTGCTTTCTCAAAATCAATATCTTGAGCATCTTAAAACAGGATTGCGTCGCGAGGTTAAATCTAATCCCAGATTCTATGGTCTTGTAATTGATGGCCTTAAAACTGTTATTAAAAATGATGGATTTACTAGAAGAAATCTAAAATATGTACCTAATTCAGGGGAGATTATTTGTACCGGAGGAGGAGACGCCGCTCAAAGATATCTAAAAGATACTCAGCAAAAAGCATTTCTGGTAAAGATTGGTGATTTTTATCCATCTCAAATAAAAGATTCTGCCATTTACAAAAACATAAAATCCATACGTTATAAGGCAAGCTATGTTGAATATATTGACTTTATTAGAGCATTTTTTAGATCTAATAACATTGATCTGTCAACACGAGAATTTGAGGATTTAATTAATTGGTTAGATCATTTTTTAGCATATACCATAGAGTATTTTCATATGCTTGAAGCCCCAAGTAATAAAATTCCAAAAATTTTGTGGACAAGTTCTGCTGGCATTTTATGGAATCGATTATTGGCCATCAAGGTTAGAGAAAATGGTGGTGAAGTTATAGTTTTTGATCATGCAAATGGTTCAAATATTAACAGTAATACCTTCATGCCTTTCGTAGAGTGCCAAGATTTAGATACTTTTGTTACTTTTTCATCTGTGCAAAAGAAATATTTTGAAGAAAAATTAGCAACTCAAATCTATAATTTATTTCCCAAGCCTAATATTGTTGCTTTAACCAATATAGAATAGCTAAATGTTGAAAGAATCTCCAAAAACCAATAAGAGGCTCATCTATATAGTTCCATTCTATGTTGGTTATAGAATGTCAAGTTTTAACCCGTTAATGAATGATATGGTGGTAATAGACTGGCAACTTAGACTGCTATCATTTTTAAAGAATTTAAAATTTGAAGTTTTTGTAAAACAACACCCAGAATCAAATACCAGAATGCCTGAATATTTTTTTCAAGAAATTGGTGTCCACGATTTAAATGGTAATTTTGAAGATGTAGTTCATCCAAATGATATATGTATTTTTGATTGGCAGAGCACCACAACTTTCGGAGCAGCCTTAAAACAAAATAATCCAATTGTATTTATTAATTTTGGTACCCAAGAACTTCATGAAAATGAGAGAACTATTATGCATCAACGACTTGTAGAAATAGATGGGTTTTATGATGCTAGAAATAGAGCAGATATTGAGTGGAGTTCATTAAATGAAGCTATACAAGTTTGTCAAAATCTTAATGATAAAAAATTTGTAAAATTAATTTATGGGTCAACATGAAAATTGATATTCCAGAATTAAATTTTTCTATTGACACTTCAATAGGAAAGCTCTCATTTAATTATAAAAATATTCATCCTCAACCCTTTATTTATGAAGATAGCTTTGGAAATATGCTGATCATATTAGGAAGACCGCATATCAAAGGAAAATCACTAAAAGAAGAGATAAAAGAAATATTCATATCTAAATCTAATTTTGAGCAATCATTCCTTCAAAATATTGATGGAGAGTTTTTGATAGTAATTTTTAATAAAAATTCTTATAAATTCTCAATAGTATCTGATCGTTTCAGCTCTATACCTCTCTACTATTTTGTTGATGATCAAACTTTTTATGGCAGTAATAATTATGCTGATTTAATACAGCTTGCCTCAAAAAATAAAAATTTTAAGTTACAAAAAAATAATTTTTTTGAATTTCTGTGGTTCAGACGTCTTCATAATAATATTACATACGACAATCTTATAAAGGCGATGATGCCTGGGAGAGTGCTTAAGTTTCAAGGTGGTTTAGTGTCTGCAAAAGAGTACTGGAAACCATCGTTCCGCAAAAATAACTTCACACTTTCACAATCAACTGAAGCTTTGCGCAATGCAATTTTAGGTGCTGTAAAACAAAAAATAGATTTGATAGGTAATAAAAATTTTGGTCTTTTTCTTAGTGGCGGCATGGATACAAGAACTATATTGGCTGCATTTCATGCACTGAATACTGAACTTCCAGAGTGCTACACTCTTGGCTATACTCCAAGTGGAGAGTTTAGAATTGCAAAACAGCTTACTGATTTTACAGGTGCTAGACATCACTTCTTAAAAATGTCTCCAAATACCTATGATCAATTTTGGGCTGAGAAATCAAGATTGGCAGGAGGAATGCATCATCAACTTCAAAATATATTTATTGGCCTCAAGAATCAGAGTCTTTCTAATACTTCCGTGTTTTTTCATGGACATGGGTTTGATTACTTATTTCAAGGCATGTATTTACCAGCTTCGCCTTTTAGGATATTTAATAAAAACTTGCACCTTAAAAAGATTAATAATTTACATAACGTAAGAAATTTTTCAAAATTTTATTCTGAAAATGTTCCCTATAGGGCTTGGAGAGTTAATTTGCAGGAATACCTACTACCAAAGTATAAAGATGAACTAATGAACCATTTGTATGAAAATATCCAAATTATTGAAGATCAAGGAAGGGAGGTATGTAATGACAATTTTGATTTATGGGAATATATGATGATTCACTCATTATCGCGTCATTACTCCCAAACCGATATAATGGGCATGGGAACTTATGGTGAGCAAATTAAGGTTGCAAATGATAATACCTTATTTAATACCTATCTCTCAATGCCAATCAATCATCGAAAATATGCAAGAGCTATGAGAGGAGCATTGCGCGAAATGAGTCCTGAGCTTGCAAATATACATAGCGCAAATACAGGTAATAGAATTTCTGCAGGACCAATTGAAAATTCATTTTTATTTGCATATAGAAAAGTTTTAAGAGCATTTTCGTCTTCAATTAAATACCAAAACCCCACAGCTGATAGAAGGACGTGGCCAAATGAAGATGATCAAGTAAGAAACATGAAATTGTTGAATAATGCAGTATCATCTTTGCACCAATCAGACCATTTACGAGAAGCGTTACCTTATCTAGATTTCAATCTTCTTCAATCAAATACAGATGATTGGCTTGAGCATGGTCGGCCGGGTGGAGGGCAGTTCTTAATGTGTCTTTTATCAATTGATTCATTCTTAAAATCCTTTTAATTTATGTGCGGTATATTTGGATTCTTGCTGAATGAAAATCTTTCAGATCAAGCCATAGAGCAAGGAAAAAAACACACACAACAACTCTCTCATCGGGGTCCAGACCACACTGGATACTGGTTTAAAGAATCCGAAGGTATTTTTCTAGGCCATACCAGGTTGTCTATTATTGACCTTGCTGCTGAAAATAATCAGCCATTTAAATACAAAAATTCTATGCTTGTATTCAATGGAGAAATTTATAATTATCTTGAGCTTAAAAAAGAATTAATTGCAAAAGGCAATATATTTCAAACCCATGGAGATACAGAAGTACTCTCTAGCTTCTTAGAAACAAGCGAAGCAAAAGAATTAGAGAAACTTGATGGAATGTTTGCTTTTGCTCATTATAAAAATAAGCGACTTTATTTGGCAATTGATCTATTTGGCGAGAAGCCACTTTACTGGTGCAGGAATTCATCTGGTTTCTACTTTTCATCAGAACCAGCTCCATTAATAGAAATGCTGGATTTACAATTTGATGAAAGCGTTCAAAAAAAATCAATGTTTAACGCATTAGGTTATTTGACTAATGGTGAGACTTTCTATAAAGGTCTATATCGGATGATGCCAGCAACATCAATTAACATTAGTCGGAACGGAAATCCAAAAATTTTAAAATATTGGAATAGACCAAAATATAGATTTCAAGAAAAAAATCCAGAAGAACTTAACAATACTGAGGTAGATCTCATTCATGAAGCAATCATTAGTTCTTTGAGTGTTAGAACTAGATCAGACGTACCAATTGGACTATTTTTGTCTTCAGGGATTGATTCATCACTTATAGCTGCCATGCTAAAAAAAGATTTTGATGCTGACATTACAGCCTTAACCGTTAAATTTAATTCTGCATTAGTTCATGATGAATCTTCATATGCATCAAATATAGCTGCTTATTTGAAACTAGAACACAAGATTGTTGATAGCAGCGATAACTATCATAATTCTGACATTGCATCGCTTAATGGAATTTATGGTGATCCATGTGATAACACGACAGTTTTTTCAGTAAATCAAATTTCGGCAATTGCAAAAAATTTTTTCTCAGTTGCTTTTTCAGGTACAGGTGGAGATGAGTTATTTTTTGGTTATGGTAAACATTTTTTTCTTCATCAAAATCAAGGACTTTTATCAAATAGAGTATTAAAATTTATTCTGTCTTCTTTAAAAAAGACGCCGATGCCATTACCAAGAAAAGTTTTTACAGCATCTTACCTTTCTCAATATAGTAATTTAGATATTATGTTGGCACTTAAAAATTCTCCCTATTTTGATTGGGAGGAGCTATCTAACAGTTTTATTTCATCATCTTCTTTAGAACAACCTAAATTCTCTAATCAAAGTCTAATCTCACAATATGTAGATTTTGATATAGATCAAAATTTATGTGGCTCCATTATCCCTCCATTAGATAGGGGAAGCATGTTAAATGGCCTTGAGGTAAGAACCCCGTTTTTAAATAGGAAGCTTTTAGAAGTTATTACTAGTTTTGATGCAAACAGAATTTTAATGTCTGGGCAAAAGGGCATATTAAAGAAGATTTTAAGCAGATATTTGCCATCATCATTATTAAATCAAAAAAAGCTTGGATTTGTATATCCCCAAAGTCTGTTGGTAGATAGTGAGATCAAATTATTAAGAAAAAAATATTTAGATCATGATCCAATTTTTAATACTTTATTTTCAAAGCGCGATAAAAACCCTGAAATTGATAGGTTGATATTAAGGTATATGATATATAATACCGTGAAAAATAAACCACAGAAGCAGCGATAGCTTTAAATATTTAAATGGGAATTAATCATGTCTTCAATTTTAAATAAAATATATCATAGAGTTGATGGCTATGGACTATTTAACTTAGTTTTTGGTCATCTAAAGTGGCTTCTTATTTCTATCTATAAAAAACTTTCAAAAAATCAGTTCCAAGAAGTCACTGTTTACAATTCAAGGATGATTGTTGATCTTTATGACGATGGTCTAAGTAAGCAATTGCTTAAATATGGAGCCAGGGAACTTGATCACAAATATCTCTTAGAAATGATCCTCAAACCTGGCACATTTGTTTTAGACATAGGAGCAAATATTGGTTATTACGCATTATTAGAAAATAAACTTATAGGCAGTGAAGGAAAGCTAGTTTGTATAGAGCCATCACCGTCAAATGTGTCTCTTTTAACAAAAAATATGAAGCTTAATAACCTTCATGACGTAACGATAGTAGAAGGCGCTATTTCAGAATCATCAGGAAAAAAAGTTTTTTATTTATCTCATGAGTCTAATTTAAATACATTTCATAATTACGGAACAGTTGAAAAGCATTTATCTGGAGAGGAGATAGAAGTATCTACATATTCAGTGCCAGATCTTATCAGTAAACTGGATATTTCAGAGTCATTAGGTTTAATTAGGATGGATGTAGAAGGTCATGAGGTTGAAGTAATCTCAGGAATGATGAATGATATTAAGTCTTCCAAGCTTGCGCCGACTATTATATTTGAAACTCACATAAGCAGATACTCTCATGAAAATAACATGGCTAATATCTTAAAAGAGCTATTTCAAAACGGGTATTCTGTTCCCTGGGGCGCATCTTCATGGCAAGAGGGCTCCAAGATTGTTGAGTCTCTTGGCTATCAATCTGTTAAAAGTATTCCAACTGATGGTGTAAGAAGAGAAATTTATAAAGATATATCAAATGATGACGCAATAAATTTAATTTGTAATCTAGGCGGCCTTAGAACTGTTGTTTTATCCAAGAATTAATAAACTACCTTGTAGATGTTTTCTCTAGGACTAAAATTACTTAAGACCTACCCCTCAAAATCAGCATTAATAATTATTCTTGCATTACTTGTTGGAGTTTTAGAGGGTGTGAGTATTGGCGCAATCATGCCAATACTAGAAATTATTTTAAACAATAACTCATCTGATTCTAGCTCCTCATTAGTAGTCTTTATTACTAAATTATTAAATGGTGTGGGTTTGGAGCTTACTATTTATTCTGTTACAAGCCTATTATTTTTTGCTATCTTGGGTAAAGCTATTGTAAGTTTTTTTTCAATGAATGTTATTGGTTCAGTTGTAGCTAATATTTCTAATGAAATGAGAAAGTCCTATGTTGATGCGTACATTTCTTCTCAATGGCTTTATTTAAAAAATCTAAAATCCGGTGAAGGTTTTAGCTCTTTAAATCAAGAAATACCCAAGGCTGCTTCAATATATAGATACTCTTGCGTAATACTTGCTTCAATTTTTCAAATCATAGTACTGCTATATCTAGCGTTAATAATTTCATTTGTTGCTGTTATAGGTGGGATTATTTTAGGATTATTGATATTTATTATTCTCCACTATTTTGTAAAACTATCTAGAGATCAATCTACCATTCAGGTTGGAGTTCTAAATTCTTTTAATTCTAATATAAATGAATTATTTAAGGCCTTAAAAGTTTTTAAATCTATGAATCTTTCTAAATCTATTATGCATTTAATATTCTCGGAAAGTGACAGAATTAATAGTGCTACAAAAAAACAGATCGTTGCTAAGCATGGGACTTCATATTTGCAAGAGCCAATTATGATGTTCTTCTTGTGCATTGGTTTGAGTTTCTCATTTTCTCTTGGAATAACCCCCGCATCCCTTTTAGTGACGATGGTAATATTTATTAGAACCGCTCAAGCTCTTGGTAAGCTTCAATCTGACTATCAAACATTTGTTACCAATGCTCCATACTATTTTTCTTTCACAGGGAAATTACAGTCATTGAAAGAGAATTCTGAAGGCTTAGATCCCTACTCGAATTTGAAGTTAAAACCTCCCTTCAAAATCAAATTTGATTCAGTAACTTTCTCTTATGGAAAAAAAATGATTCTCAATAAGGTAAATATTGAATTTCCATCAAAGGGGTTAATTTGTATATCTGGTAAATCGGGCTCTGGAAAGACATCAATAGTCGATTTAATCTTAGGATTTTATAAGCCAACGGAAGGACAAATTATAATATCAGATGCAGATGGAAATCTTCAGACTATAGAAAGCATAAGAAATAGCGTAGGCTATGTTCAGCAGGAACCATTTATTTTTCATAATTCTCTTATGGAGAATATTACTCTTGGGGACAATTCAATCTCAGATGAAGCCGTCTATTCTGCTTTAGATACAGCAGGGTGTAGCGAATTCATTACAGATTTACCAAATGGATTGCAAACAAATCTTTTAGAGGGAGGCAGTATTCTTTCTGGTGGCCAGAGACAAAGACTGTCAATTGCTAGAGCGTTGGTTAAAAACCCCAAATTATTGCTTCTAGATGAATTTACTTCTGCTCTTGATGTCGAAACTGCCTCTTTATTAATGGAAACTATATCTGGTATTGGAAAAAATATCCCAGTAATTATTATTACTCATGATCAAAAAGTTGCTTCCTTCGCAGACTATGTTTTTACAATAAATGATTGCAAGGTAGAGTTGAGTTAATTGAATGAAAAAAGTCCTCATTGTTCAACCTCATGAGTATTACCTTTTTAATTATTTGGTTTCATTAGCACCGTATCTTAATAAAAACAATTTCGATGTTTCAGTTTATACCACTGATAGTAAAGTCTTTGAAAAATTTGATGTTGCTGGAGTTAAAGTATTCTTCTTTCCAAGGCACCTTATTTATCTCCAAAAGCTCAGTGATAGATATCTAATAAGGCCATTTTCTTGGTTTGCTTTTTATCTATGGAGTTTTAGGAATAGAAAATTATTTGATGTTGCGATCTTGCCATTTGATAATAAGCTAATATTTTTAGCAATTAAATTATTTATTAAATCCTGTACGATTCATACAACTGTTAATTTAGTGGACTTGAACCAAGAAGTTGTTGAATACCAGTCACATAAAAACCACTCTGTAGTTAAATTCTTTGAAAGATTTCTCAAGATACGTATAGCCCCTAGATTTAATGGAAAAATTATGAAGCATAATTTTTCCTGGTATATTGATAAAATATTTGGTCCTAATGTACCCAATCATATTCAAGGTTTCTCTGGAGTTGATTTGATAACTGTTACTGGAAAAAAAATTAAATCTAATTTAATTGAATCCGGCCTTAATGAACTTGATACAAGTATTGCAGTAACTGGGAATCCAAATTATGAGGGCTTTGGTAAAGTTATTGAGCAATTCGATAATGAAAAAAAAGCACATTTTCAAAAAAGCTTAGGCTTGCAAGGTAGGAAAAATATTTTTACATTATTTCTATCACCTTCTAGTTTTTCTGAGATTCAAATTAAAGAAATTTTACTCGTACTTCAACGGATTATTTTGGCCTATCCAGATTGCACTCTTTTTTTAAAGTTTCATCCAAAGACTTTGCCTAAATTCCTTGAGCTTTTTGAGAAAAAACTTTCTGATCTTAAAGCTCAGTTTGTTATTTCCAAAAACTTTGCTGGAGATGAGTTTAATTTAAAACTAATATTGATTTCTGAAGCAATTTTTCAGAAACAAAGTACTGTTGGTTTTATTGCGATGCAAGCCAAAACTCCCATTATTTCTTACAACCTATTTGATACTGGTTACTTTGATAATTTGTATGAAATTTTAGATTGTTCCATGCATTGCAAGTCAATATTTGAGTTAGACCAGGCATTGCTGGATATTAAAAATCCTAGAGCCATAGAGAAGCTTACAATTCGTCAGATTAATGCTTGTGATAACTTTTGCAAGGAAACAAATAGCCCCCATCAAGAGATTACGTCAGCTCTTCATGCTATCAGCAAATAGTTTTTTCATATTCATAAAGTATAATTTGATTAACAACACCGCAATCAGTCTTGAGAAGTTTATATGAAATCATTTCTTAGAAATATAATGCAATTTATTTTTTTGGATATTTTATATAAATTGGCGCCAAGACTTATGAAATTTTTTATGTATAAATACTTAAAATCTGGCATTAAATTATTTAGCAGCCCTCTACCAAGGGATCAAAAAACCTTTTTGAATATATTAGTGTTAAACCCTGAACGTTTTATGCAAGATATAGAATCACTCACTATGGTTAAAGGTGTTAATCTTTTATTTCTTGATTCCTCAATTCAATATAAATTAAATTCATTATTTTTGCCCCATAATTTATCCTTCAAAATTGATCAATACATGAATTTTAATAGGTATACAAAAAGACTTGTTGAATGCCTTGCAGATATATTAAAGCAAGCAGCAATAGATTTTGATATTCATTGCATTCTCACTCCCTCATTTCAATATCGTCAAGATTTTCCATATCAATCTGCAGCAAAAATTGCTGCCATAAACTATTTTGTTATGTTTAAGGAGTACTTAAAGGACCCCGTTATAAAAAATCAATTCACAAGAGAATACAAAATTAAGCAATATAAATTCTTAGGTTCAAAAATGTTCTTGGCTAATCAGAATTTGCAAGAGATTATGATAGATGCTGAAGTAGCTAATAAAGATAAACTGTCTGTTGTAGGGTCTCCAAGAATAGATAATATCTATAGAAAACTCAAGAAAGAAAATTTTACCAATATTACTCCAACGGTAACATTCTTCTCTTTTATGCATTGCTCAGGAGGGGTGAGGCTAAATGATCCATTGGAGCATTTTTCTTATGATCCTAATGATGGATTTTACAATCTTTTTTACGAGACTCATAAATCACTGATAGGTCTAGCTCTTTCAAACTTACATATAAGTTTTAATATTAAATTAAAGTACGCAGGAGAGTGGTTCCAGAATATTGAACAAATTGCTCTCAATGAATTTAAAACAAATCTTACGTCAATACCCAACCTAAAAGTTACTGCAGAAGGAAATGTGCATGATTTGATAATGACATCAAATTTGATTATTTCTTTTAACTCAACAACAGCTATAGAAACATTGCTTCTTCAAAGGCCTTTATTGATTCCGATTTTTGCTGAAGCTAGTGGAAAGTACAAGGATCATCATGTCTTCTTCTCCAAATATCTAGATAGATTGAACTGTGCTTTCAGTAGTCAAGAGTTTAAATTGAAAATCCAAGATGCAATAGACTCTAAATTTGTTCATACGCAAAAGACTGAATGTCCCGCAGATATGGTAAAGGAGTATATAGATTCATTTGATGGCCATTCTGCTGATAAAATGATAAATGAGATTAAAGAGATTGTATTATGAAACGAAAAATATGTTGTGTAATTACTGCAAGACCATCATATGCAAGAGTAAAATCTGCATTAATTGCCATTAAAAATAATAAAAATTTAGAACTTCAAATTGTACTTACTTCTTCAGCTTTGCTAGATAAATACGGGTCAATTGTAAAAGTGCTTAAAGAGGATGGCTTAAATCCAACAAAGATTATTTATAATGTATTGGAGGGTGAAAGCTTGCTCACCTCTGTCAAAACAACGGCTTTAGGTATGATGGAGTTAGCGTCAGCATTTGAATCTTTACGTCCAGATGCAGTGATTACTATTGCTGATAGGTATGAAACTATGGCTTCAGCCATAACAGCTGCATACATGAATATTCCATTAATCCATATTCAAGGCGGTGAGGTTACTGGCTCAATAGATGAAAAAGTTAGGCATTCTGTAACGAAATTATCTGATGTGCATCTTGTTTCAAATCAAGATGCTTATGATAGAGTTTGCTCGCTTGGAGAGCCTATCGATAAAATTTTTATTACAGGATGTCCATCCATTGATTTAGCTTTAGAAATTAAATCACTAGCAGAGCCTACATCCAGTGAATTATTTGAGATGGGTGTTGGAGTGAAAATTAAACCAGAAGCACCATATATTGTCGTAATGCAGCATCCTGTTACATATGAATATGAAAAAGCTGAAAGTAATATTCTCCATACACTTAAAGCCATTGAAAAATTTAATATGCAGACCATTTGGTTTTGGCCAAATATAGATGCAGGCTCTGATCAAGTATCTAAGGCTTTGCGAAAGCATAGAGAGTTTAATAACAACTCTTCAATTCGTTTTATGAAGAATCTTCCCCCGGAGAAATTTTTAACACTAATTAATAATTCTCAGTGTTTAATTGGTAATAGTAGTGTGGGTATCAGAGAATCAAGCATTTTAGGGCTACCAGTAGTCAATATTGGCTCAAGACAAAATAGTAGGTTAAGGGCCTCGAATGTATTAGATGTAAATTATGATGAATCAAAAATTTTTGATGCGATATCTCTTCAAGCAAATCATGGTAAATACCCAAGCTCAGATATCTATGGAAATGGAGATAGCGGCAAGAAAATTGCTGACATAATTGAATCAGTAAAACTTACTACTCAGAAGGTCATTCAATACTAAAATGAATTTTTTGATAGTAATTCCAGCTCGTGCAGGATCGAAGGGTTTGCCTGGAAAAAATATAAAAAAATTACATGGAAAGCCTCTAATTTCCTACTCAATAGAAGCAGCAATAAACTCTGATTTTAAATTAGATGTTTTAGTATCAACTGATGGACAGGAAATTGCAGATGTAGCACAAAAAAATGGTGCTCTAGTTCCTTTTATCAGGCCAGCCGAAATATCTGATGATAGAGCAACGTCTCAAGATGTGCTGTTGCATGCAGTTGAGTTTTATGAAAATTTAAAGAAAGTAAAGATAGACTGGGCGTTATTATTGCAGCCTACCAACCCGCTTGTTACAAGCGAAGATTTAAATGGCGCAATGAAATTGGCTATTCAACACCAAAGAAAAGTTGATACCATAATTTCAGCAGTGGAAATACCAGCACACTTGCCAGCTTCTTTATATTCACTTGAATCAGGTCATACTATCAAAAAACTTTTTAAAAACATTAAACAGGGCAGACGTCAAGATAGTGATTCCAAGTTAGTTAAAACTAATGGGAGTATTTTTATGGTAAGGCGGGACTACTTATTTGCAAATAAGAAAATTTTTAGTCCTAAAATAGCGGCATATTTAATGCCTAAATCAAGATATGTAGATATTGATGATGCTGAAGATTTTAATATTGCTTCTATGATGTTAGATACTATATAGTCAACTCAAAGGCTTATTATGTTCAGCATAAAAAATTATGAAAATAGGAAATAAAAAAATTTCAGAGACTAGCAAAGCATATATTATTGCCGAGGTTGGTCAGGCGCATGAAGGCTCAATAGGCAATGCACATGCTTTTATAGAAACCGCATCAAAAACTGGTGTTGATGCTATAAAATTTCAAGCCCATTTTGCCTCAGAAGAGTCTACTCGAGATGAGAATTTTAGAGTTAATTTTTCATATCAAGATGCTGATCGTTTTGATTACTGGAAGAGAATGGAGATTTCTCCTTGCCACTTAAAAGAGCTAAAAGAGCATGCTGAATCATTAGATATGGAGTTTATCTGCTCCCCATTTTCATTTTATGCAATTGATGTGCTTGAGTCGATAAATATAAATGTTTGGAAAATTGGTTCAGGCGAGGCTAATTGGGAATCATTTATGAGAAAGGTGATTGATACAAAAAAACCTATTATATATAGCACAGGTATGAGTCTCTCAAATGAAATTGATGCTATGGTCACACAATTCAAAGCCCTTAAGGCTGAATTTTGCCTGATGCAATGCTGTTCAAAATATCCAACACCACTAGAAGAGGTAGGAACTCACCTTTTATTGAAATATAAAGAAAAATACTCCTCACTTGCTGGCCTATCGGATCATAGCGGCTCTATTTGGCCTTCAATCAATGCAATTGCATTGGGAGCAAATGTCATAGAAGTTCATATTAAGCTTAGTGAAGATTCTTTTGGCCCTGATTCTTCCTCCTCATTGCTTCCTCATCAAATAGCTCAAATTTGTGAAGCAAGAGATGAACTATTTATTATGAATAATAGCGATCTGTCAAAAGATAAATTATCCAAGAATTTATCTGAAACAAGAGGGCTATTTTCTAGAAGCATTGCTTTGAATGATAATTATTCTAAGGGTACAAAAATTACCTCTGATATGATCATTTTAAAAAAACCTGGATCTGGAATTCCTGATA
>Ga0315315_10001062_pt1 | contig 24907 bp, 18 predicted proteins | sample M140m3416metaG_FD_203699 | JGI IMG/M metagenome (GOLD analysis project Ga0315315, IMG submission 203699) | Ammonia-oxidizing marine archaeal communities from Monterey Bay, California, United States - M1 40m 3416 | ecosystem: Environmental > Aquatic > Marine > Intertidal zone | place: USA...
GACTGGGAGATTGCACCAAAAATGCGGTTTGTCATCGTTCCTAAGTTTTTGCTTGCAGGGAATGCAAGCAGCAATAGGGCAACTGAAAGCGGTGCAACAACAGCTGATGTACGCTCTGCGGTCGATGTCTTTTCTTGGCTGGGCTCAGTCGATACGTCGGTGGCATGGGATGTAACCGAACGGTGGAGTCTCTGGCTGGGGTATCGAGTGGTCGGAGTAGGAAACATAGCTCAAGCTGACGGACAGTGGCCCTCGACGTTGCCCGCTTCAGCAGCAAGTCTTGAAGGCATAGGAACTGGCTCCGAATCAATTATTCACGGAGCCTTCGCGGGTTTTGAAAGTCGGTATTAACGACGGAAAAAATGGCTGCACTATGTATTTCTTTTGTGTATCGGTGGCTAACTCATATCAAGGTTGCCTCTTGAGGAATCGTGAGAGGGAAAGAGCGGCACTTTTTCTGTCAGCATGGAGATCCTGCAATGAATATCCCACATGTTGAAGCGCTACGCACAAAACAATGTGTGCCTTGTGAAGGAGGTGTCCCCAGGTACTCACTGCGCCAAGTGACAGAACAGTTAAAAGAATTTCCTGATTGGCAAATAACGGAAGACGGTCACAAAATTTACCGTCATTGGGTGTTTCAAGATTTCGGTTCTGCCTTCAGTTTCATCGGTACTGTAGCCGAACTGGCCGAGAAAGAGCAGCATCACCCCGATCTTCATCTTGTACGATATCGCCATGTCCAAATTGAACTATATACACATGCGGTCGACGGATTGTCTGAGAATGATTTTATTCTCGCCGCAAAGATCGATGCCTCAGTGCCAAATGAATGAGTCGATTCAGCCGCCGCAGTAGTCAATGGCTCGGGCAATTTCACTTTTTAGATTCTGCCGACTGATGATGCGATCAATGAAGCCATGCTCCAGCAAGAATTCACTTGTTTGAAATCCTGCCGGAAGTTCAACCCGTATAGTCGCTTTGATCGTCCTTGGTCCAGCAAATCCGATGAGTGCTCTTGGCTCGGCAAATACGAGATCTCCAAGAGAGGCAAAACTGGCAGCTACGCCACCCATTGTTGGATTGGTAAGTACCGAGATAAACAACCCACCAGACTCCGAATAACGAGCCAATGCTGCCGACACTTTTGCCATCTGCATGAGAGATAATATTCCTTCATGCATTCGAGCACCTCCACCAGAAGCACTTATAATTATGAGAGGGAGGGATTCAGTAGTTGCGCGTTCAACAAGCCTCGCCAGTCTTTCACCGACAACACTCCCCATGCTGCCCATGATAAAGGATGAATCTGTAACACCGCAGGCCACTCGCCGTGCACGAATCATTCCTGTTCCAGTCAGGGCAGCGTCAGATAAGCCAGTTCGTTTTTGTTCAGATACGATTCGTTTCGCATACGGTTTTTTATCACTAAAAGTCAGTGGGTCAGTCGGCAGCAGTCCTCCATCCCACTCTTCAAATGTTCCGGGGTCGAAAAGCTGTTCAATTCTTTGCTTTGCCGAAACATACCAATGGAAGCCGCACTGGGGGCAGACGTTAAGCATCTGTTCAGCTTCTTTTCGATATATCGTTGAGCGACATCCATTGCATTTAAGCCATAATCCTTCAGGGACACCTCTTTTAGGACGAGTCCCTGGCATTTGTGGCCCCGCTGTCATGGATGGATGCCGAGAAGCGTCTTGCTGATTTTGGCAAGACTTTAACTCCGGACTGTGGTCCGTTCGCGTAGACTGCTTCTGCTTCATTCCTGTCTTCCGGATTGGGTTATTTGGCTCAATCGTATTCTTCTATGAGGATTGGGCCGAGGGAACCTACTAGTTATTAGACTACCAATCGTGGTGATTCCATGGCTACCACGATTGTCAGGTTTCGGGCATCACTTGGATTTTCGTGCTAAAGCCTCAAGTTCTCGTAACGCTTTAGCATAATCGCCCTGCCTGAGAATAGCGCTACCTGCCACAATGAGATCAGCTCCGGCGTGAGCTACAGATGCAATGGTTTTGGTCGAAATGCCACCATCTACACCGATGCAAAAATCGTACCCTGTAGAAGCACGAATTTCCTGGAGCTTCTGTATTTTTTCAATCGCTGATGGTTGGAAAGCTTGTCCACCGAACCCAGGCTCAACACTCATCACGAGTACACCAGAGCAGCTATTGAGGAATGGCTCTACGTATGACACTGGTGTGCCGGGGCTGATGGCGAGGTGGGCCTGAGACCCTTGAGCTTTAATTCCGGCTAATGTTTCTTCTGCTCTGGTAAGCCCTTCTATATGAAGCGTAATAATATCAGCACCAGCTTTTGCGTATTGAATTGCCGTATCATCTGGCTTCTCAACCATCATGTGCACTTCAAGAGGCACAGCGGTTGCCCGTCGAACAGCCTCAACAACTACCAGGCCGTACGTGAGCTGAGGAACAAATAGGCCGTCCATAACATCCAGATGCATTGCTTTTGCACCCGCTGCTTCAAGCCGTTTGACTTCATCAGCAAGATGTCCAAAGTCGCATAGTAGAAGTGCAGGAAGAACGATAGGTCCATCAGCGGATAGCCGGGACTCCATCGAGGGAGATGAAGTGTAAAGTGAATCACTCATTGCGCAGGTTTCCAACGAAGTTATATCCTTGAGTCTACACCAAAATGGTATTGCACCTTGATATGTTTGCGGCTCTCAAGTCCGCGAGTCTTATCCTGTTGCCTCCAATTCGAACAGTTATATTGCAGATGTTCTGTATTATGAACAAAGGGCAGCAGTTCTGGCGTTTTTGACGCACCATACATTTCAGTTTTGCGAATCTAAGTGGTTGAAAGTAATCTTTGGTAACTGGGAGAGTGAATTCCCGAGTATAGAGACTGTCCGTTTAAACAAGAGAGAGGCAAGCATGTCTTTGACTCGGCAAAAATTTATTTTACTCGTATGTATATTTTCGCTTTACACGGGTACGGTTTACGGTGATGACCCTGTGGGTGTTCTTCTCACTGGACCAGAGAAAGCTGCGGTTGGTGAGAAGGTCTCATTTGAGGTTGAGCTTGTGAACCGTTCCGGCTCGCAGTTATCGGAGCTTCGCGTCATCGATTATTTCGACAAGGGGCTGCGGCATGCCGTTTCATCGAGTCCCATTGAGCAGGCTGGAACAATTATGCTTGCGGCCGGTACCTCTCGCAGGCTGACGTTGGAATTCCAAGTGGTGGAGCTTGGAAGACAATGCCATCGAGTAGAGATAATCGATCAGACAAACAAGTCTGTAGGAAGTGGAACCGCATGTGTCGAAGCCGTGCCCAGTAATTCACCAGCTGCTGCTCAGGCAGGAGTAGGGGGAAACCAATTGCCTTCGACGAAGCCGCCAATGCAACAAGGCCTTGGATCTTTTCGTTCCGAAGCAAGTAACAACAAGTCAGGTTCAGTTTCCCAGCCACCAGGTCCTCCTGTTTTGCCACGTCTTGGTGCGGGTACACAATCGAGCTCAACGCCACCACAGGCAGGAAATATTTTGGAGCAGGCCGGGCCAAAAGTAGAAGCCGGACAAGTCGCGGGCTCTAGCTTACCGACTGGTCCAGACGGTAAGACTCAAAAGGAACCGGCCCCAGTACCAATTGCGACTCCTTCTGGAGATGGCGAAACAACAGCGACGCCAAGTGCGACCATGCCGAATGTCGCGTCACTTTCAACACCGCCACCAGTGAGTCCAGCCTTTGAAGTTACACTTGCTGGACCTTCTGAATTAAGTGCAGGAGGCGTAGGAGAGTTTGTTGTAACAATCAAGAATGTAGGAACCGTTGCTTCAGGAGAGACGTCACTTGAAGTGGTTTGGGATCCGTTTCTGACACCTCTAGAAGCTTCAGATGGCTATAAGCTCGACCAGAACAAGGCGAACTGGTCTATTCCCCCGATCGCAGTCAACGAAACAATAAGTCGGCAAATAAATGTTCGTGGTATTGCCGGAACTGGTGATGATGTTCCATCTTCAAGCACTCGTGCTTGTGTGCGGACAGTATTAAGTGATCTGCCAGGGGGAGCTATGGTTGCTGATGAGAAATGTGTTGTTATCAAGTCAAGTGAACCCCGTGCCCGGTCACCTGAGGAAGCTGGTATTCGCTTAAGTTTGGCAGATCTTGATGATCCTGTGCGGGTTGGAAGTGGAACCACCCTCGTGTGTACGATATTAAATCGTGGTGATTTGCCAACTGGTACGCTCAAGTTGGTTGTTCGATTGCCCGACCATGCCCGTCTCGTTGGAAATCCAATGCCATCGCGTGTTCGTATTGACGGAAGTGAAATTACATTCGACGGAATTGAAAGTCTATCGGCAGGGAGACGATCCACATTTGAGCTTGTGTATAGAATGCCGGCTGGTGAGAGCGGTGAAGCCACGGCTTCAGTGGGCGGTGATAAACTCGACGGGATCCTTGAGACAAGTTGTAAAACAACATTTCTTCCGCTGTAAGCAGTTACGGCGGACGCGAATCACCGAGACTCGTCGGTTTTGGAATACACGCTACAGTATTACATCTTACGTGACCGATCGAATGCAGAAAGAAAGCAGTCTTCCGGAATGAGTGGATCAGATTCAATCTCGATGCAGGCAGCGATTTGTGAACAAGCTAGTACTACGGCCGCCCCAAAAGAATTAGTGGCTCAAAACGATATGACAGACTACCGCATTGAACTTGGTGATTCCCGGGAGAGACTTGTTCGGCACCCTATCTATAAACTTGTTAACAGTCCAGAAAGAATGAAAGCATTCATGGAAGCCCATATTTGGGCGGTATGGGACTTCCAAAGTTTATTGAAAGCAGTTCAGCAACAGTTGTCCTGCGTGACTGTTCCATGGACTCCGACCCCGGATGCAGAGGCACGCCGGTTGATAAATGAGATAGTTCTTGATGAAGAATCGGACGAGCTTCCAAATGGTAGTTTTGCCTCCCACTTTGAACTCTATTTACGAAGTATGGAAGTAGCAGGGGCTGCCACGGGCCCAATGGTCGGAGTGATTGAACAGATTAAGGCGGGAGTAGGCCTATCCGAGGCTCTCCTTGACCCATCGATCCCTACAGAGTCACGAGAATTCGTCAATCGATCGTTTTCAATCATCAACTCGGGCAGCTCGCACCGAATTGTTTCGGCCTTCACCTATGGGCGGGAAGATGTCATACCGGATATGTTCAGGCAGTTTGTTGTAAGACTTGCTACTTACAATCCTGAAATCTGGGGCCAGTTCCGGTTTTACCTCGAGCGTCACATTGAACATGATGATGAACACCATGGTCCAGTTTGCCGAAGAATTGTAGCAACCATGTGTGGCAATGACCCAATCAAATGGGCCGAAGCATCAGAGGCTGCTCGACTTGCTCTTGAAGCTCGAATTCATTTGTGGGACGCCTTGGCAATTCGGCTGACTGCAATCTAATTCTCTTACTTTGCTGCAGCCAATTCAGCTTGCTTTCTCTCTTCTACAACCTCTTTCTGAACATTTGCGGGCATTGGCCGGTACTTAAAGAATTCCATAGTGAATACACCCTGCCCCTGAGTTGCACTACGAAGATCAGTAGAGTAGCCGAAGGTCTCGGCAAGAGGAACTTCAGCAATAATTGTAGATGAGTTGCCAACAGTTTCTGTAGACACAATAAGTCCTCTGCGTTTATTCAGTTCGCCAGTTACTGCGCCCTGAAAGTCAGAAGGAACCTCAACTTCGAGTTTCATAATAGGTTCGAGCAAAACTGGCTTTGTTTTCAAGAACGCTTCTCGGAAACCAGTACGTGCGCACAGTTGAAATGCCATGTCGGAAGAGTCAACGTCATGATACGAACCGTCTGCAAGTGTTGCTTTAACGCCTACGATTGGAAAACCAGCAATGGGCCCTTTCTCCATTGACATACGGAAGCCCTTCTCTACGGAAGGTATGTATTCGCGCGGAATTCGGCCACCGACTACCTTGTTTTCAAATTCAAAGTTTTCCTCAGATTCTTCGGGCATCGGTGCAAGATCACCTACGATATGAGCGTACTGTCCTGAGCCACCAGTCTGTTTCTTATGTTTGTAGTCATATTCTGTAGGGCGAGTTGGAGCTTCCCTGTAGCTTACTTTTGGAGCACCAACCTCAACGTCTACCTTGTATTCTCGACGAATCCGTTCAACATAAATGTCGAGGTGTAATTCACCCATTCCGGCGATAAGAGTCTCCCCAGTCTCATCATCAGTAGCGACCTTGAAGGTAGGGTCTTCGCGGGTGAATCGCTGCAGGGCTTTACTAAGTCGATCAAGTCCATCTCGTTTCGTAGGACTAATAGCCATTTTGATTACAGCTTCGGGAACGAACATGCTCTCGAGGGAGCAGTATTTGTTTTCAGCTGCGTACGTGTCACCACTCGCCGTATCAACACCCATGACCGCAACAATATCCCCGGCACCGGCAGTATCTATTTCTTCTCGTTTGTCGGAATGCATTCGCACAATACGACTAAATCGTTGTTTCTGCTGAGTCCGCTGGTTGTAGTATCCCTCACCTTTAGCGAGAGTTCCCTGATAGATTCTCATGAATGTGAGTTGCCCGTATGCGTCGTCAACAATTTTGAACGCCATGGCAACTGCAGGCTTTGAATCATCCGCAGTGAGTTCAAACGTCTCCTCAGGATTATCCCATTTCTTTGCGTAGACTGTGCGGTCCAATGGGCTTGGAAGATATCTGTTCACCGCGTCGAGAAGAGGCTGGACGCCTTTGTTTTTATAAGCCGACCCGCAGAAAACTGGGGTAATACTCTGACTTTGGACTGCAGTTTTCACAACAGCGTGAATTTCATCATCACTCACGGGTTCTTCTGAGAGAAGTTTTTCCATCAGGCTGTCAGAGTACATCGTAAGGCTTTCGAGCATTGCGTGCCTTTGCTCTTTGGCCTTCTCTTTCAGGTCAGCGGGAATTTCCTCTTCTCGCACATTCTCGCCGTTTTCTCCATCGAAGTAGATCGCTTTCATTGTCACAAGGTCAACAACACCTTCAAGCTTATCTTCCTTTCCGATCGGAATTTGCATTGGAATAGCATCGACTTCGAGTTTGTCACGAAGTTGTTTCACCACTCGGTCAAAGTTCGCACCTGTCCGGTCCATCTTGTTGATGAACGCCAATCTCGGAACCTTGTAGCGTTTCATCTGTCTGTCAACAGTCATCGACTGACTCTGAACACCACCAACAGAACACAGGACAAGAACAGCACCATCAAGAACTCTCAGGCTTCTTTCAACTTCAACGGTAAAGTCCACGTGGCCTGGAGTATCAATCAGATTGATGGGATGACCATCCCATTCAACGCTCGTTGCAGCTGAGGTGATGGTAATGCCCCGTTCTCTTTCTAGGTCCATATGATCCATCGTAGCCCCGTCGCCATCACCCTTTACTTCTTGAATACGGTGAATGCGGCCAGCGTAGAATAAGATTCGCTCTGAGAGTGTTGTTTTTCCAGAGTCGATGTGAGCAGAGATGCCGATGTTGCGGAGTTTGGAAAGATCCATTGCGGTTGGTTTTGCCTCAGAGGGCTTTTTGCGGGGGAAGGGTTGATGTGTTCCTCATCGTCTATGCGTGTCATCGCCATAACGATTTGGTTAATGTGCCGATATTTGTACAAAGAAACGGAAAACCGGCATTCCGTTCAACAAGGAATATACTCCGCAAGGATCAAACGTGACAGACCGCCCCCGAACAAGCCGTTGATTATTGAAATTAGGTCACAATGCCGAGAGAATCCGAAGTATGAACCGCCGCGGCCGCCTTGCTCCGACCCCAACGGGATTTCTGCACATTGGCCACGCGTACACATTCGGCATTGCCGCCGAGCGAGCCGCCGGTGAGCTCGTTTTTCGGGTAGACGACCTCGACAGTACCCGATGTACAGACAAATATACTGAAGCCGCCATCGAAGATTTACAGTGGCTGGGTCTCGCCTGGGCTGAGGGTCCCGATTGCGGTGGAGGAGCAGGCCCTTACTTCCAAAGTCAAAGAACAGGCTTGTATCTAGAAGCCTGGCAGCAATTGGCCGCAAAAAAAATAATTTATCCAAGCCCTCACTCTCGGCGGGATGTGGAAGACGCTGCGTTGGCCCCTCACGCACCTGTTGGGGCAGAACCGTTGTTTCCGCTGGAGTTACGACCGAACGACTGGACGGTACCAGCGAACCCTGGGTGTGTTCCTTGGCGATTTCGCGTTCCTGATGGGCAGGCTGTTGAATTCATCGACCATAACGTTGGTCTCGTCAAACGAATCGCAGGTGTTGATTTTGGAGATTTTGTTGTGTGGAGGCGAGACAATCTTGCTGCATACGAACTTGCTGTTGTTGTTGATGACCATCATATGAAAATAGAAGAAGCAGTTCGTGGAAAAGACCTTCTGACGAGCACTGCTAGGCAGCTTCTCTTGTACGAAGCCCTTGGCTGGAAATCCCCACAGTTCTTTCACACAAATCTGATTGTCGGTCCGGATTCGAAGCGATTAGCCAAACGAACGAATGGGCTCATGATTCGAGAGTTGCGGAGGAAAGGATTTTCTCCTGCAGCTGTGCTGAGCGGATTCGTAGAAGGAACTAGCTTGAAATGAAAAGTGGTTCCCCCCTAACTTGCACCGAGTCAATAGTTCCTGATGCAGACGAAGATTCCGAATGAAGTATCTCAATTAGCTTCTCATTCTCAATAAGAACTCCAGCCGTTTTTTAATTTCTAACGAGTGCCTCAGTTGCATGTTTTCGCTGGGGGTGGTTCAGAAGGTCACCGCAAATTCATTTCTGCTCATTCTCAGGTCTTTTCTACCAACTCAAAAATTATTGTGGGAATTTGAATACGGTCTTCCAATCTTCTTTCATATCCACAACAACCCATCCACGTTTGGGGGCATCCTCCAAGGCCTCGATCAATTTTTGGGCCCCCTCTTTACCGTAAGCGTATTCTCGGTCTCCGTCGGTGTGGTGAACAATTACACCAAGCGAGGGGTGAGCATTCCCCATCGTCGTATATTCCAACATCGCTTTGTCACCATCGCTGTTGCCAAAGCACATTACAGGCCGTCGGCCAATAAATTGTTGGATCCCCAAAGGTTTCCCTTCTTTATCATTCAGTACAAATTTGTCCGATGTTCGTACCAAAACTGCTTTGTCACCACGCAGCTCAAATTTTGGTCGGGCCGTACTTCCAATCGCCTGCTCTGGAGGAATATTGTAAACCTCTTCACTCCAGACACGCATGAAATCAGCTCCCCCACCCGATACGATATACGTTTTAAAGTAGTTGGCTTGTAGATAGTTGATCACTTCGATCATGGGTTGGTAAGCGGTATCGATATAACGACGCTTAAGCCGAGGATGCTCCGCAGACTGCACCCATTGCTGAACATTCTCCTTGAACTCATCACACGTCATGTCTGCGTTTGCAATAGCAGCAAGTCGCAACAATCCATCCAAACCATCGGCCAACGAACCTCTGATGTCGCCTTTAAGCAACGCCACGACAGCTGGGTCCTTTCTCAATTCTACGTTTTCTTTCGCTTGTTTCTTAACTTCGTCAATGAGATAGGCCAACTGAATCGGTAGGGGTGACTCACACCAAAGTGTCCCGTCGTTATCAAAAACAGCAATACGTTCAGCCACGGGGATGAACTGATCGGACTTCGAATCGGTTACTTTTTCAACGTACTCAATAATCTTCTGCCGGGCATCTCGATCTTGCCAAGATGGCAGTGGATCGGCCGCCCAAACCGATTCGGCAGACACCGTGAAGGACAAGGCCATCATCAACAACGCGCATTGACGTACACGGCACTTCAATAAAGGCACGAGAAAAACTTTCATGGTTAAGTCCTCACAATCATAGACTGTGGCATCCTAAACGAATGTACCGCTGCGGAATTCTGGCGAGATTCTTTTAGACCCCGAAACTTGTACCGAATCAATATCTCTCGAAGTATAAAAAGACCCCAAATTGATCTCAACTCAAGAAGTATCTCAGCAGCCGCAGGAAGACGCAGGAAAGGAGGAGAGTGTCGGGACGATTGTTCCTGCGGGTTCGTCGATCTTCGAGCAGAGCGAAGCACGGGATGGTCGTGCGACGCACTTGCTCGAAAGTAAAAGTGGGCCCCCCGGGACTCGAACCCGGAACAAACGGTTTAAAAGACCGCTACTCTAACCAATTGAGTTAGAGGCCCTGTTTATTTGCGTATCAAAGCACTCATAAAAGCAACGTATCACATTGCACGAGCGTAAAATATTCACAGTGAAATGGTATCACAGCAATCTATTTCTTATCAGTACTGTTCCCAATGATACGCCTTGTTTTCGGAAATGAAACTGCCACGCACCATCAAGGGGAGTGCCCGAGAGAGGATTTGAACCTCCACCCAGTTGCCTGGACAAGAACCTGAATCTTGCGCGTCTGCCAATTCCGCCACTCGGGCGAGTGACTGGTTTCAGAACCAAATTCTGAGGTTCATGATGCTACCAGCCACTATTCAGGAGGCAAGAGATGACATCCTTATTCGCATCCGATATGGCACCCGCTTACTCCGGGAAAAGGCGAGTCGAAAGATATCGTTCGCCAAGGTCAGGCAGGACAACGACAACCATTTTTCCAGCGTTCTCAGGCCGTTTAGCGACCTCTAGAGCACCCCATGCAGCGGCACCACAGCTGATACCACACATTAAACCTTCGCGTTTTGCAAGTTGACGAGCAGTTTCCATGGCATCTTCGTCATCAACTTTTACGACCTCGTCAATTATGTCGAGGTTGAGAATGTCAGGTATGAAGCCAGCACCAATACCCTGAATCATATGTTTTCCTGGCTTAATCACCTCGCCGGCCAATTGCTGAGAGATGACTGGACTATTGAGTGGTTCAACAGCAACAACACGGATTTCTGGTTTTTTTGCCTTGAGCGCTTCGCCACAGCCAGTGATGGTTCCACCGGTACCGACCCCGCACACGATGATATCAACCTGACCATCTGTGTCAGCCCAAATTTCTTCCGCGGTTGTTTTTCGATGAACATCTGGATTGGCTGGATTTTTGAATTGCTGAGGCATGAAAAATTGACTACTTGAACGTGTGATATCTTCTGCCTGACGAACGGCACCTGGCATACCTTCCGCAGCAGGCGTCAAGACGAGTTCTGCTCCAAGCGCCTTGAGCATCCGACGACGTTCAAGGCTCATGCTCTCAGGCATGGTGACGCGGAGTTTGTAGCCACGAGCTGCACACACATAAGCAAGGCCAATGCCTGTGTTGCCACTTGTCGGTTCAATCACAACTGTTTCTGGATCAAGTTTTCCATCGTGTTCAGCAGCATCGATCATTGCGCACGCGATTCGGTCTTTCACGCTCCAGAGTGGATTCATATTTTCAATTTTTGCAATGACAGAGGCTTTGCTGCTCTCAGTCACTCTTTGCAGCCGAACAAGAGGCGTACGGCCAATGCATTGCGTAATATCGTCCCGAATTCCCATGGGGGTGATTGCTGAACTCATCAAAGGTCCTCCTGCTTGCGAAATCGATTTAATCAGTATTATCGGCAAGTTTGTCCAACAAGTGTGAAAAATTACTTTTCTGGGGAAAGTGTGTTATTTTTCGCCGAAAATTCGCATGAAAATGTGGGGATTGTGCTTGATCTGGACAGGCCAGACACCCTACCTTCCCAATTCGTTGAACGAACGGTGAGCGGCTCACCGGGGTATCTGCAGACAGGAGGGCAACAAGATGCGACATTCATTGTGCTTAATGTTTCCGTCGGGGGCTCAGGAATCGATCCACCGAATCGTGTTCCTGCTTCTGTTGTTGTTCTGTTGCCTTGTTCACGCATCTGCAAGAGAGCCGTCTGCTGATTTGCCGTTGGCGAAACCAGCAGCAATTGTGAATGGCACAAATATAAGCGATGCGGAGTTAGCGGACGCATGTCTTGCCAGATACGGATCACTCGTTGTTGGCGCACTTATTAATAAAGTAATTATTGAGCAAGCATGTGAGCGTAATGGTGTCGCGGTGACAACTGCTGACGTAGATAATGAGATCAATGAGATGTCTCGCCGGTTTAATGTGCCTCGGGATAAATGGATTGCACTCATTCAACGAGAACGTGGAGTTACTGAAAAACAATATCGGGAAGATATAGTTTGGCCGATGATTGCATTGAGGCGGCTCGCCAAAGGAAGCCTGGAGCCAACCGACGAGCAGTTAAGAAAACAATTCCAGAACCAATACGGACCTACAGTCAAGGCACGCATAATTGTGCTCGGCAGCCAAAAAGATGCCGAAGAAACACGAACCAAGGTTCTCCAGGACCCTGATTCATTTGGACTGGTAGCGAGGGAAAAATCTGTTGATATAGGCAGTGCAAGTGTTGGTGGTTGGGTGCAACCAATCCGACATTTTTCGGGTTCCCCTGAATTTGAGTCCGCTGCCTTCGCGCTTTCTGATAGAGAGATCTCGAAGGTCGTTCAGGTTGCGGACCAATTTATAATTATCAAATGTGAAGGACATCTACCGGCCTCAGATGTCAAGTTTGCTGACGTTCGTCCTCGTCTTGCTGAGGTTTTCCGCGAAAAGCAGTCGCGAGTGCTTTCTGGCAAGATTTTTGGACAACTTCAATCGGAAGCAGCTATTGAGAATGCTTTGAACAGTGCAGGGAAAGCCCTTCAATCACCCAATCTGGCAGCTCGGGTCAATGGCCGTCCAATTACGATCAGTGAAGTACGTGCTGTTTGTGTTGAACGGTATGGCGAAGATGTCCTGCAAGCCTTACTCACGGGAGTTCTTCTGAATCAGGCACTTGCTCGGCAGGAATTGGTGGTAAGTCAAGAAGATGTTGAAGATGAGGTTGCACGAGCAGCTGAATCAATGGGCTTTCAAACACCAGAAGGAAACCCTGATGTTCCTACCTGGCTGGAACAAATATCAAAGGAAAATAAACAGTCTATTGAGTTCTATCTCACGGATATCGTGCGACCCACTGTCGCTTTGAAAAAGCTCGTAGGTCCTGTGGCTGTGACACAAGACGATCTTGATAAAGCCTTTACAGCAACCTTTGGGCCTCGGGTTAGATGCAGAGCAGTAGTACTCGACAACCAACGTCGAGCGCAGGAGGTATGGCAAATAGCGAGGCAGAATCCCACGCCAGAAACTATCGGAGACCTCGCTGAACAATACTCAGTCGATCCAACAAGTAAGGCTTTGCGAGGAGAGGTGCCACCCATTCAAAAGTACAGTGGGCAACCTGCTTTGGAGCGGGAAGCATTTGCGTTAAAGACCGGTGAGCTATCCGGCATAATTCAGATAGCCGACCGATTCATGATTCTACTGTGCGAAGGGTATACGAAACCGGTGGAGGTGACGTTCGACGAGGTTCGCGAAGAGTTGCATCGAGACATATTTGAGAAAAAACAACGAATTGAAATGGCACGTTATTTCACCCACCTAAGAGAATCCGCCTCTATTGATAATTTTCTTGCAGGTACAAGCCAGTCACCAAAATCAAGCATTCCTGCAGCTAGCAAGATGCCGCCCTCAACAATCACTCAGCGTGAAACCAATGAGCTATCAAGGCCGCGTGCTGGGAGTCGGACAGTAGAAAACTCATCTCGTGCGGTGTCGCCAGCGTCTTTCGATGAACCTTTGGTGAAATGAGTTTCCGGCCTCTGTAAGGCTTCCTTGGATCGCTGGCGATCATAAAAGTAATAGCAGATGTGGTGTTGGGTCAGTGCTTTAAAAAGCCCGATTTTTCGTAGGGCCGTTGACCAAGACTCCCGCAGAGCAGTGTTCAGCGATAAACTACTGTAGTGGTTGTCGATAGACTTCGAGGTGTTGTCGAGTCAAAGTCGATTGAGGTTGAGTAGGAAAACGGTAGAGGAGAAGCATTTGCACATTCAGGCTGCATCACGAATTGAGCAACTTCCGCCGTACCTTTTTGCGCGGATTAATAAGCTGACATATGAAAAACGTCGTAGCGGGTGTGATGTCATCGATATGAGTATGGGGAATCCGTCAGATCCTCCTGCCCAATTTATTATCGACAAGCTTGCTGAGGCAGCTAGTGATACACGGAACCATGGTTATGCTCCGGCAACTGGAGTCGTGAGTTTACGGAGGGAAGTTGCTTCTCGATATCTACGCAAGTGGGGTGTTCGGCTTGACCCAGAGACGGAGGTGCTTGGCACGCTTGGTTCAAAGGAGGGATTTGGGCATCTTTGCTTGGCGATGATTGATCCGGGTGACGACGTTATCGTTCCGGCTCCTTCCTATCCAGCCCATGTCTATGCCGTAGCGCTGGCCTCAGGTAATCCAATTGCTATCGACACAACGAAGCCGGATAAATTCTTGTCAGAGATCGCGGCACGCTGTGGGAGTGCGGTCGGGCCGCCGAAAGTGCTCGTTATTAATTTCCCCCATAACCCGACAACGACAGTTGTGGAGAAAGATTTTTATGAAGATGTCGTTTCAGTAGCGAAGCAATATGACTTTCCTATTATCTCTGACTTGGCATATTCAGATGTCGTCTTTGATGGATACGAAACACCAAGCATCTTGGCAGTAGAGGGTGCGAAGGAACTCGCAGTTGAGTTCACCACAATGAGCAAAGGGTACAGCATGGCTGGCTGGCGAGTTGGTTTTTGTGCTGGAAATGCTGACATCATCAAAGCGTTGGGAACTGTTAAGACATATTACGATTACGGAATGTTTCGTCCGATTCAAATTGCAGCCATTGTGGCTCTACGTAACGGGGAAGTTGATGTTGCCAATCAATCGCAGGTCTATCAGCGGCGTCGTGACGTACTCTGTGAAGGCTTGGGCCGAATCGGTTGGCAAGTCACTATACCCAAGGCCAGTATGTTCGTTTGGGCCAAGATTCCCGAGCCATTTGCGAGCCGAATGAACAGCATGGACTTCGCTGCAAAACTTCTCGAAGAGGCTGACGTGGCAGTAAGCCCTGGGGCAGGGTTCGGTCCTGCGGGTGAAGGGTTTCTGCGGATGGCACTAATTGAAAATGAGAATCGAATCAGGCAAGCCGTTAAGCAGATTAGTCGTGCAATCGGGGCAGAGTTGCGTTCACACAAGGATGAAGTGCCGGCTGAATAAGCAACCCGACGGTGAACCGAGGTTCACCGTCGGGTTGAGGTTTCATTCCGGTCGTAAGGATTTCTAAGACCCATCCTCGAGCAGTTAGCCTATTTCGGGCAACATCGCCTCTGCTTCGGCGGCCTTCCGTAACTTCTCCAGAGCTTTTGCTTCAATTTGCCGGACACGTTCCTTTGTGACTCCGAGAGCCGCTCCAACATCTTTGAGAGTCTGAGGATCATGTTCATGATTCAGCCCGTAGCGACGAACAATGATTGTTTGTTCTCTTGGGTCGAGCCGATCGAGAAATTTTTCCACTTGATGAAGTCTGTCTGACTCAGCCATTCTTCGATAGCTCTCGTCTGTGCTTTCGTCAGCTGTAGCATGCAGTAACTCGATGTCAGCCGCACGGAAACGATCCCGTACTTTGTGTTCATTCGGAATTGTACGGGCATAATTTTTCATAATGGCCCACGATGCGTAGGTACTAAATTTATTTCCCCGGGCATAGTCAAACTTTTCAACCGCTCGCATTAATGACATGTTGCCATCACTCACAAGATCAAAAAAGCTATCCGAGGCTGATACACGTCGCTTTGCGATTGAGACAACAAGCCGAAGATTGGATCGAACAATTTTGTTTTTAAGTTCAACAATATCCTGGTAGAGAAGTTCAATCTGATCCATCAATCTTCCGCTTGGCCGTTCTGGTTGTAACTGCTCACGCAGAAGTGCTGCCTTATATTTCAAGTAATTAAACTTCCTGAATAACCAGACTTCTTGCTCCCTTGTGAGTAAAGGCACCTCGTAAAGGCTTGCAAGATATGCAGGCAACCCCGTTGGTCGTCGAACTCGCTTGGGAGCATCGGCATTTTCTGGATATGGTTGGAAGACAACTTTTTCAGCACTTTTTCTTGCAAAAAGTGCATTCGGCATGTAGTCAATTGGTAGTTGGGAGATTGCCGTAGCTCGTTGGGCGAGAACAATTCGATAGATGCTCGCTCGACTTCGATGGTATCGACGGGCAATTGACTCTACAGATTCTCCCTGTTGATAATGACGAAAAATACGTACACAGCTTTCAGGACGTAATTTGCCATCAGCATTCGGGAAGACTGCTGATTCAGGGTGATCTTGATCGTATCGTTTAATTGTGTACCGAATTGTTTCGACACTTCGATTGAGACGATTTGCTATGCGTCGGTGAACATCGGCTGGGCAGGCACCTGCAGATGCAAGACGACGAGCCCACCCGATGAGTTTGTCATGTTCGTCATCGCTTAACTGACTGAATTGACTTCCTCTTCGGATTCTTGCCGGGTTCTCGTGGACAAAACGATCAACAGCACTGGCAAGAAAACCAACACGTTTGCGGCCATTAATGACAACGCGTTGAGCTACAAGTCCATGATCTCGCCAGCGCGAAATAGTCTTTGTTGAAACATTGAATTGTCGGGCAAGATCTTCAATCGACAGAACTTCCTCGTCTGAAGAAATGGGGCCGCATGGATGGGTGGACTGGGACCCACCAGCACATGTATTGTCGTCGTGAATACGAATAAACGAATACGTATCGTCTTTAAAAATGTTGGAACGCATGAAACTCCTCCATGGCAGAAATGCTCAATGCTTGAATCTCATCAACCACAGCGTGAATTCACCCCTACGCTCATTCACGTCATCGCCGATGCACTCGAAGCACTATCACATCCCCAAAACAGGCAATGAAACCAAACCTGCGTCCACGCTTTGGAATCATCCTTGATCCCCACCACACCTTGTTTGCGGACGCTCTAGTTATACGTCGCAAAAGGACAGATGGTTTGCTGAAACACTAAATAATTTAGAAAATCAAGAAAAGTTTGGATTGTAACAGTTCGACATGTTCTCGGGTTTACGCGTAAGTCGTTTCCCATAAACGACTTACGGATTTCTTTCGCAGGGCAGCATGTTTTCAGTCAAAGTATTCATTTCTCGTAAGATTGCTAAAAGATGGGAGTTATACCAAGTGGACACTTGGTATTCAGCCTCGGGCCCAATTGTCTCGTTCGCATCTGTCTAGAGGGAATGTCTTGGGGGGGGTGCTGAGAGGCTCGCCGGTATTGGGATTACGGGGCCATTTTGTGCCTGTGATTTATTAGGGTCCCCAATGTGCAGTCTGGTTTGGGTTCGTTGCAGAGATCAACTGCTGGGAGCCGATTTGCTACAGAAGCATCGTTTGGTGATTGCCACAATCATGCATTTGGATGAATCAACGGCTGAAGGGCAGCATATGAGTGACTTTCTTCGACAATTTTCACATCTGACGCACATTGTGCTTCTCGTATTTTTAGGGCTCTCTTGTTGTGTTGTCTGTTATCCATGCCTCGTTTTGGCGAATGAACAGGAGGTGTCCCACAATGCGTCCTCAACCTATGAGATCGAGCTTTCAGTCACTGGAAAACTAAAATTTCCAGTGGGGAGCGACCTGCGATCTGAGTCGTTGGAAATTGTCACACAACCAGTTCATGCTCATTCGAATCTCATCTATCGACAAAAGGTGAATCCTGATGAATCAAAACTGGAGCCCACGGCTTTGAGGCACTACGAGCACGCTGTTGCAAAAGTCGTCATCGGTGGGGATTGTGTGAATACAAAGCTTCCACGGGGCGTAACTGACATTCATGTGTGTAGACATGAAAAGGGCCTCGAATTTTGGTTTCGCGAAGGATTTCTTACGCAGCCTGAAGCTGATTTGCTGACAGTAGCATTTGATCCCTTGTATCTCCGCGCATTGGTGCCACCAAGCGATCAGGCTTGTGGAATGCAATGGGAACTTAATCAGGCTGTTATCGCAGATTTACTCTGTATCGATACGATTCATTCTGGTGGCCTTAAGGCGACAATAAAAGGCTGCGCTGATGAGGGCACCACCGTACAAATTCAGGGAAACATTAAAGGGGCAGTTAACGGAGCAGCTACATCGATCACAGTTGAAGGTGATTATGACTGGACCACAGAAGATAATGCAGCAGGCAGCGTATCGATGCTTCACATTGTGATTAAGGAATCACGAGACGTGTCCTATATGGCTCCTGGTATTGATATCGATGCAGTCATCGAAATGTCTCGTCGTGCTCAGAAAAAACTACGACCACGAGTCGTCGCTGCCAGTTCAGGTGGAATGGCGAAAGATGGTAGGTCACGACGCGGTCCCGGGAAGCCAGGGTTTCGCTGGACGTGTGACCCTTACGATCGATACGACGTTGTCTACGAAAATAACTGGAAGATAATAGAAGAGGGCAGTGAGTATCTCATGATGCGGTTCGTCGACCAAGGTGCACTCGTTGGCCAGGTAACCCTGACCCCACTCCCTCTGCAGTCCAAAGTTCTTACGCTTTCAGATTTCGAAAACGACATTGAGCAGACTCTTGGTGAGCAATTTGGACATCTGGTGTCCGCGTCAACGTTCAGCCGCGATGATGGGACAACGATCATGCGGGTGGCCTCCGTTGGTGAGTCCGAAGATTTGCCGTTTCATTGGATTCACTATCATTTGAGGTCTATCGAGGGTCGACGGCTCAGCCTTGCTTTTGTGGTTGAATCACGTCATCTGGTACGGTTTTCTGAGGCGGATCGGCGATATATTGAGGGGGTTGATCTCGCGCCCGAATAGGGTTTCTCGCAGGAAGACCTCCGATGCCTCGAATCATAGGGGCACCGCTTGACTACGCCCCGTCTATGCTGGAATACTAGGGGACTTCGAATGGAACCCTTGGCCTGAATGAAACTGCCAGGCTCGAAGTCGCTGCTCTGCATCGCTGGTTCCTGAAAGTACAAGAAAAGGAGCTGTGCCGTGGTGTAAGGTGCGTGGGACTGTCCAGCCCGCCAGGCAACAGCCATCATGGGTTTGGAGTTTTTGGCCATCGAGAAACAGCAACGCATCAATGAACAAATTCGGATTTCCCCGGTCCGTGTGATATCTGCAGACGGAGCTCAACTGGGAATTATTCCAACCGACGATGCGTTGTCCGAAGCTCGGACGGCGGGTCTGGATTTAGTTGAAGTAGCCCCAAATGAACGTCCGCCCGTATGCAGGATCATGGACTATGGAAAATTCAAATACCAACAGAAGAAAAAGCTGCACAAGACCCACGTTCATCAAACAAAACTTAAGGAAATTAGATTACGTCCAAAAACGGGCGAACACGATATTGAATTTAAAATTAATAAGGCCCGAACTTTCCTAGGTCACAAAGACAAGGTGACTGTTTCAGTGATTTTTCGCGGTCGCGAAATGGCTCACATTGATGAGGGTCAAAGGATCATGCGACATGTCATCGAGCAACTTGAAGAGATTGGTAAAGTAGAATCACCACCCCAACAGACTGGACGCAGGCTTATCTGTACGATAGCTCCCAAGTAAGCAATTCATGTTTTCCGCTGAAAGTTAAGCAACGAACTTTTCTCAGTGGACAGTACAATCAGAAGAAACAAGAAGCAGAAGTAAGAGAATAGAAGCTATGCCAAAACAAAAAACACATAAAGGAACGAAGAAAAGATTTCGAGTGACGGCGAAAGGGAAAGTGAAGCATCGTCGGAGTGGGACGAGTCACCTTCAAGTTCGCGTGTCAGCGAAAAGAAAACGAAATCTTCGTGGTACAGGTGTTTTGGATAAGTCTGACACGCCGAATATCGTTGAAGCACTCGCTTCAAATAGCTACTAACAGTCATGTAAGGTCGTCTCGTCTTAGGTAGCTATTACGAGATGCTAATTCCCGAAATTAAGAGATTCTGAAAGTTGAGAAGGTTTTCCGATGCGAACTAAAAATGCTGTCCCACGGTTGCGGGCCAAGCGACGATTGCTGAAGCGAGTGAAGGGATCAGTCGGCGGACGTCGACGTCTATTGCGTACTGCAAAAGAGTCCATAATTCGAGCAGGAGTGTTCGCCAAGCGAGATCGTCGTCGCCGGAAACGAGATTTTCGACGCCTCTGGATCATCAGGATTAATGCAGCGTGCCGTGAGCGCGGTTTGCGTTACAGCCAATTTATTGCGGGTCTCGAAAAAATCGGTTGTGAACTCGACCGCCGCACATTAGCCGAAATGGCAGTTCTTGATCCAACCGGGTTCGATGTTGTTGTAGGCCAGGTCCGAGAGGGTCTTGGTTTACCGGAGGCGGTTGTCGCATAGTCCGCGTGTCTGCTGTATGAAGTTCCTCGCTACGGTTTGCCGCTCGTGACAAATCTCAATCTTGATGCTTTTGTCGCTGACCTTGAGAGATTGCGTTCTGAGGCAGAAACAGCCCTCGCAGACGCAATTGATATCGAAGGTCTTGAAGCTGCGCGTGTCGTTTTTCTAGGGGCGAAAAATGGACGCCTAAAGGCAGTTCAGAAAGGGCTTGGCAAACTTGGCCGTGATGATAAGCCAGTAGGTGGTCAGCAGTTTAATGCCGTAAAAAAGTCGGTCGAAGCATTGTTCCTTCAGGCCTCTCAGCGAGTTGCTTCGCTATCAAAGAATTCCAAGGGTGTTGAGCAGGTCGATGTCACTTTGCCGGGAAGCCCTATTCGCTTTGGGCGTGTGCATCCGATTACTCAGACAATCCGTCGAGTCTCTTCAATCATGTCCAACCTTGGATTTGAGGCTGTGGATGGCCCTGAAGTTGAGGACCAATGGCACAACTTTGAGGCACTGGCAATTCCGAATGAGCATCCCGCTCGGGACCCACTTGATAATTTCTACATTGCTTTAGCAAATGCTGATCGGCCGCTTCTTTTGCGTTCGCAGACGAGTACTGTTCAGATACGTGTCATGGAGGAACGGAAACCACCGCTTCGAATAGTTTCATTGGGTCGCGTCTATCGTCCGGATACAGCTGACGCAACACATTACCCCATGTTCCATCAAGTCGAAGGTCTTCTTGTCGAGCCCGGTGCGACGATGGCTCATCTCAAAAGTGTGCTTCGGTCCTTCGCCTCAAGCTTTCTCGGTGGTGATGTGCGTGTTCGTTTTCGACCTTCTTTCTTTCCTTTCACTGAGCCAAGTGTTGAGGTTGATATGGAGTGGAACGGCCGATGGATCGAAATGGGTGGAGCAGGTATGGTCGACCCATCCGTTCTGCAATCCGTCGGCTACGATCCAGATGAGGTTTGTGGTTTTGCCTTTGGCTTAGGCGTAGAGCGAATTGCTGCTCGGCGTTTTGGTGTTGCGGATATCCGGGATTTTTATCGAAACGATATTCGGTTTCTTGAGCAGTTTCATGATCGGGGGCAGGCATGATTGTGTCCTTAGATTGGCTTGCTGATTATGTTGATCTGCCAGACGTGAACACTTTGACGGAGCGGCTTCTTCTTTCAGGCCTGAATCATGAATCAACAAAGGCGGTCCATGATGACACAGCCATTGATCTCGAAGTGACAAGCAATCGCCCAGATTGTCTTGGTCACATAGGGGTAGCACGAGAAGTTTCCGTTTTGCTTCAACGTCCTTTGAAGATTCCTGCGGCTTCTGTCATGAGTGGAGAGCCCCTCCATTCTTTCTCAGTAGCAATCGAATCAAAAGACATATGCCCTTTTTATTCGGCGCGACTTGTCCGAGGCGTTACCGTAGGCCCAAGCCCCGACTGGCTTGTCCGTCGCCTTGAGGCCGTTGGTGTTGCAAGTGTGAATAACGTTGTCGATGTCACAAATTACGTCATGCTTGAGTGCGGCCAGCCTTTACACGCCTTCGATCTTTCTAAATTAGACGGTGAAAAAATCATTGTTCGTCGTGCTAAAGAAGGAGAATCCTTCGTTGCAATCAACCACAAGGAATACAAGCTGACATCTGAGATGTGTGTCATCTCGGATTCGAAGCAGCCACTGGCCATTGCTGGAGTGATGGGAGGTGCTGAAACCGAAATCTCACTCGAAACAACAGATGTTTTAATTGAGTCGGCCCAATTTGCTCCGTTACCAGTTCGGTCTGCTGCTCGTGCATTGGTTTTGGGAAGTCCGTCGTCATATCGATTTGAACGTGGGCCTGACCCCGCTGCTGTGGAATGGGCAAGTTGCAGGGCAGTAAACCTCATTCTTGAGCTTGCTGGAGGTGCTTTCGCCGCTCCAGCGATTCAGGCAGGAAGCCTCAGTTCCAGCCAAGCCACTATTGATTTACGTACGCATCGTGTGGAACAGGTTCTTGGTGTTTCAGTTTCTCTTCAGAGACAACGGGAGATTCTTGAATCCCTTGGCTTTGTTGAACAAGAGTCAGGGGCTGATGTGACACGCTGGCTCGCTCCAACGTGGCGGCGCGACTGCACGCGTGAAATCGATCTCGTTGAGGAAGTTGCTCGCATTGAAGGATACGACTGTGTTCCCGAGGATATTCCGATATCGGCTGTTCCTGTGCAGCGTTCACCGCGTGAACGTATGGTGCGGGTGGTCAGTGAGTCTTGTGTTGCAGCTGGTTTTTGTGAAGCAATGACACGCAGTGTCGTTGGTGAAAGATTTGAGGAATTTAGTAGTCCTTGGGGAAACGCCCCTGCACTGGTGTGTAGCCCCCCACTGGTGCAAGGTGCGGATAGGCTTCGTCGTACCCTCCTTCCTAGTTTGCTGGAAGCACGGTCAAACAGTCTCAGTTCAGGATCTTCTCATGGTGATCTGTTTGAGATTGCTCACTGTTATCTTCGTCATGAAAATGAGTCATCAGATGGCATGGTACCCATAGAGGAGCCTTTGTTGCTTGCACTGGTATCAGGAGGTGACTTTTTTCAGGGCAAAGGTTTCGCTGCGGCCATTCTCGAACGATTGGGGATCTACGAATGGTCGGCTGAAGAGAGGTCACAATCGCAAGCTGGTGTTGAGTTCGGGGTTCTATACCGCCCGTTTGAATCAGAGGCAATGCTTGCAGGTCGTTCTGCTGAGATCTTGTTTCATACTTCAGGTGAGAAGAGTCGTCGGATTGGCGTAATTGGTGAGTTTTCAGAAGACATTATGAAAATGTGCGGGTGCGATAGAAAGTCGGTTGGTATCGAACTCCGGCTTGATGGACTTGAGTTCACCACGAAGTATGAACCAAAACTTTTGTCCCCTAGTAGTTTTCCGTCAATTGATCGTGATATGAATCTTGTAGTGGACGAAGCAATTTCATGGGCGTCAATTTGTGCGGCGATTGAATCAACGCAATGCGATGCGTTGGAAAGTGTCCGCCTTGGTCAAATTTGGAGAGATGCTGAACGTCTTGGCGAAGGGAAGAAAAGTGTGGTTGTATCAATCCGCCTTAGGAGTTTCAAAGAAACTCTATCTGCTGAACAGGCCAACTCTTTTGTTGAAGCGATGGTACGTTCCTGCCAGGACCGTGTCGGTGCAGCTCTTCGAGGTTAAGAGAAGAAGAGCAGCTGGCTGATGAGCCTGCTGAAACACAGTTTTAAAGTACTTTCTTGAGACTGACTTTGTAGCGTGATCGAAGTGCTACATCTGGCGGTGAGTGAGAAATGTGCGGACGGAGCGATTTATCGTTCCGACTCCATTCCCCGTGGCCGTGGCAGACACTATGTGTCCCACACCAATCTTTTTATGAGGTCTTCGCGTTTTGTAGAAACCTTCTGATAGCGTGAACCACGCTGTTTGCGTCAGGTTTGTGAGCGGGAAGTGGCGGTTGACGAAGCCATCACTGAGCTCGACACCCTTGAGGGCATCAATTCCTAAGGCTCACGACGCCAGCTGCTCATCAAGATATACCCGAGCTGCTCGGATCGCTGCGGTGATCTCAGCGATAGAGTTCAGAATTGGCACACCTCTTGGTACAGGGTGCATGAAGATCTCTACCGGACCGGCAAACTGCATCTCGGAAAGCTGCCGCATCAGGGGACCAAAGTCGAGTGAGCCACGACCGGGCAGCTGCAAGAGTTCCTTCTCCTTGGGCAGCTTCTCCGAAGACCCACGGCCATACTGTTGGGCATAGACGAACTTGACTGCTGAGCCTGCGTTACCTGCCAGATCGGCGAGCAGATTGCCATCTTGAGGAAGATGGTGTGGGGCGAGGGCAATTCCTACGCGGTCACTCTCCAGCAATGCGGTGAATCGTCGTATCGACTCGGGAGAGTTCAATAGCGAGTTGGAGTGGTTTTCAATTGCAATCACGCCCGCTCCTGCCTCAGCTAGTTTTATTGCCGGGCTTAGCTTACTGAGAAATGCTCGAATTGCAGCGTCGAGAGGCTTGTCAGAGAACGTGCTGTCGCCCGGAGCCATTGTGACCAGAACGGTCTCCGAATCGCCGAGCTGCCGCGCCACGGCAAACTCAGAGTCAAGCTTGAAAGCTCCAGGGCGGTAGCAGGCGATACCGCCGAGTCGTACGTCATGTTTTTCAAGCAGCTGCTGTACCTGCTCGACACCACGGCTTTCAATTTCCTCTCGTTGGGTGCCGTGTGGTTGTGGCCACAGGTCAATTGATGTGGCGCCAGTCTTGGCAACCTCAGGCAAGATTTCTGGAAGTGTGGCAGTTCCGTAGAGTGCTGACGAGAGGATATAGTTGGGCCGCCAGCTACTGTTCAGTGATTCCTCGCCAGCTAGAGCAGTTGTTCCCAATACCGCTGCGGCAGAACTCATCCAGGTGCGGCGGGTAAGCGTTGTTCTCATACGGAAATTTCGTATCCCTTGCGTTGTGGCCTGCTGAGAAGACGGTCTGCCTCGTCATCAGACACAAATCGCTCGCTGGTGGCGTCCCAGCCCAGTGGTCGACCAAGACGACAGGCGATGTTGCCTAGGTGGCAGGTGGTAGCCGAGCGATGCTGACTTTCGGCATCAGAGATGGGTTGCCTGCGAGCCGTAACGCAGTCAAAGAAGTTACCCATGTGATTCAC
>Ga0315315_10001065_pt1 | contig 24872 bp, 21 predicted proteins | sample M140m3416metaG_FD_203699 | JGI IMG/M metagenome (GOLD analysis project Ga0315315, IMG submission 203699) | Ammonia-oxidizing marine archaeal communities from Monterey Bay, California, United States - M1 40m 3416 | ecosystem: Environmental > Aquatic > Marine > Intertidal zone | place: USA...
CAATTGGATTAAGGATGATAGTTATAAATCACTTAGTTTAGCAATATTTGGCTTTATTGGAGGAACTTTTTTTCATGGAGGTATTATCTTTGGTTTTTTTGTTTTTTTAATATTTGTTTTTTTAAACAGTTTAAAAAAAATATCCAAATTACTTTTAGTTAATCGCACTAGTCCAAAAAATCTTTTGATTATTATTTCGACTTTAATTTTTTTAATATTGTATTTTTCAAACATGATTTATATTCCAAAGCTTGGATTTTTTAAGGATTTAACTGATATATCAAGACTTAGACTTGAGGTAGGAGGCAGATTAATTGGTGATGCTTCATATCCTGAGTGGTTAAATATAGAAGCACCAATTGAAATTTTTTATAAAAGCTTTGCTAGAGTTATATTTTTTCTTTTTTCACCATTTCCATGGGATGTTACAAAACCAATTCATTGGATTGGAGTATTTGATAGTTTTTTATATATGTTTCTAATTTATTTAATTTTTAGTAATCGAAAAGTCATTTGGAAGGATCCTGCTTTAAGATTGGTTTTTATAATTTTAGTTATTTATTTTTTCATTTTTTCATTTGGTGTTAGCAACTTTGGTGCAGGCACAAGACATCGAACAAAATTTGTCATTGAGATGATTATTTTAGCTGGACCTTTTATTCCTAAGTTTATTTTTTCAAAAAAAAAACTTAGGAAATATCTTAGATAAATTATATAATTTATTAAAAATATGAAATGAAGATTGTACATATAATAACTGGCTTAGGAGACGGTGGTGCGGAGCATGCGTTATTTAAAATTTGTAAGTATGATAATTTGAATAAACATTTTGTTATTTCACTTAAGGGCCCAGGAAAGTACTTTTCATTATTAAAAGGAGAAGGCACTAAAGTTTATTGTTTAAATTTGAGTTTTTTTTCTATTCTCAAGTTTATTTTTCTTATAAAATTACTTCGTTCTTTAAAGCCTGATATAGTGCAAACTTGGCTTGTTCATGCTGATTTTTTAGGAAGTATTGCTGCTCGATTAGCTGGTATTAAAAATATTCTTTGGAATGTTCGGTATTCAAATATTGAAATAGGAAAAGCAAAATTAACTACCATTCTAATTATAAGAGTATTATCAATACTGTCTTATTTAATACCTAAATTTATTATAACTGTTTCAAAAAAAGCTAAAAAAATTTATGAAATTGTAGGATATAATAGAAAAATATTTAAATTTATTCCAAATGGATATGATTTAAAAATTTTAAGAATTAACAAACTCCAAAAAGTAAACTTTAAAAAAAAGATCAAAATTAAAAAACAAATACCATTAATTGGTAATGTTGCTCGTTACGATCCACAAAAAGATCATTTAAATTTATTAAATGCTCTTTCATTAATTCGCTCAAAGAACATAATCTTTTTTTGTGTTCTTGTTGGATCTAAGGTAGATCAAAATAATATTGAATTAACTTCTGAAATAAAAAAATTAAAATTGTCTAATTATGTCAAATTACTAGGTCAAAAAGATAATATTTCAGAAGTGATGAACGGATTGGACATACATGTCCTAAGTAGTAGTTATGGTGAAGGATTTCCTAATGTTGTAGCAGAGTCGATGGCTTGTGGCACACCCTCTATAGTTACAGATGTTGGTGATTCTGCTTATATTGTTGATAAAACTGGTTGGGTAGTCCCCCCTAAAAATTCAATTAAATTATCTAAAGCAATTATGAAAGCTGTTTATGAAAAAGGTACTATTAAATGGAATAAAAGATGTATTAAAGCAAGATTAAGAGTTAAGAAGAATTTTAGCATAGGCAAAATGTTAAAATTATATAATAAAGTATGGAATGAAGTTTATAAAAAATAACAAAAAAATATAAGTTTTACATTATAAAAATTTAATTAAAGATTATTTTTATTGAGCTTTTAAATTTAATTATTAAAAAATAAAAAAGAAAAAATATGAAGACTACTATTGTTACTGGTTCAGCGGGCTTTATTGGTTCTTCAGTGTGTATTAATCTTTTAGATCGTGGTGATAGAATAATTGGTATTGATAATCATAATGACTATTATGATCCTAAAATTAAAGAAGCAAGATTTAAAAGATTAACAAAATACTCAAATTATCAACATTGCAGAGTAGATCTTAGTGATCAAAAAAATTTGGAAAATGTATTTAAAATTTACAAGCCTCAAAAAGTAATTAATCTAGCAGCACAAGCAGGTGTGCGTTATTCTATAGAAAATCCTCTTGCTTATATTAGTAGCAATATTGTTGGATTTGCTAATATTTTAGAAAATTGTCGACATTATAAAATTGAGCATTTAGTTTATGCTAGTACTTCAAGCGTTTATGGTGCTAATACTAAAATGCCATTCTCAGAGCATGATAGCGCTAATCATCCATTGTCAGTTTATGCGGCCTCTAAAAAATCTAATGAATTAATGGCTCATACATACAGTCACCTTTATAAATTGCCGACAACAGGTCTAAGGTTTTTTACTGTTTATGGGCCATGGGGTAGACCTGATATGGCCTTATTTAAATTTACAAAAGCTATTTTAGAGGAAAAACCTATTGATATTTTTAATTATGGTAATCATACAAGAGATTTTACTTATATTGATGATATTGTTGAGGGGATAATAAAAACACTAGATAGTCCTTCAACTGGCAACAATAATTGGAACAGTAGTAAACCAGATCCTGCAACAAGTAAGGCTCCGTGGTGTATATACAATATTGGAAATAATAAACCCGTAAAGCTTATGGAGTACGTTAAAGCTTTAGAGAAGACTTTAGGAAAAAAAGCAAAAATAAATTTTTTGCCACTACAACCAGGAGATGTTCCAGATACCTATGCAAATGTAGATAATTTAAAAAAGAAGTTTAATTATAAACCAGCAACATCAGTGATTGATGGAGTGTCTAATTTCGTAAAATGGTATAAAGAATTTTATCAAAAATGATTAATAAATATGAAGAAATTAAATTAGCAATTATTGGATTGGGTTACGTAGGTTTGCCTCTTGCTCTTGAGTTTTCAAAAAAAAAAAACGTAATTGGTTTTGATATAAATAAAAAAAGAATTAAAGATTTAAATTCTGGAATAGATAAAAATTTAGAATTTAATAAAAAAGAACTTCAAAGTTTAAAAAAATTAAATTTTACTAATAGCGTTGAAGATCTTAAATCCGCAAACTGTTTTATTATTACTGTTCCAACTCCAATAGATAAATTTAAAAAACCAGATTTAAAGCCATTATTTAATGCTTCTGAATTGATTGGTAAAATAATTAAAAAGGGGAACTTAATTATATACGAGTCTACAGTTTATCCAGGTTGTATTGAGGAAGAGTGTGTACCGATATTAGAAAAATTTTCAGATTTAAAGTATAACATTGATTTTTTTTGTGGTTATAGTCCTGAAAGAATTAACCCAGGAGATAAAAAACATACATTATCTAATATTAAGAAAATTACTTCAGGTTCAACACCGGAAATTACCAATTTTGTAGATGATTTATATAATGAAATTATTATTGCAGGTACGCACAAGGCGCCTAATATAAAAGTTGCTGAGGCTGCAAAAGTTATTGAAAATACCCAACGTGATTTAAATATTGCTCTAATTAACGAATTATCTATAATTTTTAATAAACTTAATATTGATACAAAAGAGGTTTTAGATGCCGCATCAAGTAAATGGAATTTCTTACCCTTTAAACCAGGTTTAGTTGGTGGACATTGCATCGGAGTTGATCCTTATTATCTTACCCACAAGGCAGAAAGTATTGGATATAAACCAAAGGTTATTTTATCAGGCAGAGAGATAAATGATAATATGGGCGATTATGTTGCCTTTAAATTTTTAGAAGAAATTAAAAAAAAAAATATTCAAATTAATAGATCTAAAATTTTGATAATGGGACTTACATTTAAAGAAAATTGTTCAGATATACGTAACTCAGGAGTTAGTAATGTTATTGAAAAATTAAAAAAATATAATTGTAATTTAGATCTTTATGACCCTTGGGCAAATAGTGAAGAAATAGAAGAAATTTATGGTATTGCTCCAAATATAAAATTAAATCAAAATACATATGATGGTATAATTATAGCTGTAGCACATGAAAAATTTAAAAATATGGGTCAGAATGCAATTTTAAGTTTGTGTAAAAAAAATCATGTTATTTATGATTTAAAATATTTATTTTCTAAAGATCAAGTTACCTTGAGATTATAAATTTATTAACTTATTTTGAAAAATAATGAAAATTGTAATTCTAGGATACTCAGGATTAATTGGTAAAAATATTTTAGAAAATTTATCTAAAAAAACCTCTTTTAATTTTACTTGTGTAGGAAGAAATATTAAAAAAAAACCTTATAGAAATCCTAAGATTAAGTATCACAAATGGGATTTTGAAACATTTAAAAAAAAAAATTTATTATTTTTAAAAAATTCAGATATTATAATTAATTGCGTTGGTAAGATAGATAATAAAGACAGCAATCTTAGAAGCATTAATGTTATTTTTATAAAAAAATTAATTAAATATATTATTAATAACAAATTAAAAGTTAGGCTCATTCATTTAAGTAGTGTTGCTGTTTACGGAGGAGCTCAAAATTATCTAGGTCAGAAGAAATTAATTTATGAAAATAGTGTAAATAAAATAAATGATTTGTATTCCAAAACTAAACTTGACGGAGATTTATTAATAAAAAAATATATTAAAAAAAATCTAAATAAAAACTTTTCCTACACTATTCTCAGAATTTCAAATGTATTTGGTGGAAAGGAAAAAACGAATCTATACAGATTTTTAATGTTTTCATTAACATTCAGATTTTGGATAAAGTCATTTAATGATGTAATGTTTAATTTTGTAAATGTTAACGACGTAACTCAAGCAGTAAATTTAGTTATTTATAAATTCAAAGTTTCAAAAAATAAAACTTATATTGTTTCGGATGATTGTAAACAGTATAAGGTTTTTCAAACTTATCAAAATTTATTAAAAAAAAAAATTATAAATATTTATATACCAATTAGTTTAATAAAATTTTTAATCAAATTTTTTCCTTTACCAAAAAAAATAATAAATTTTGTTTTAACTATTTCTTCTAGGGTTTCATATAGTAACAAAAAAATAAAAAAAGAGCTGAATTTTTGTTCAAGGTTTTCTATATTGGAAAAGATAAAAACACTTAAATGAAAAATAAAATAGTATTAATTGCAAATACCTCTAATTTTTTTAATTCATTTATGTTGCAGCATATAAAGCAATTGAGTAAAAAATATAAACTTTTTGTATGTTGTAATGATGCTGAAAAATTAAAAAAATTAGTTCCAAAAGAAGTTTCATTAGTAAGTATAAACTTCAAAAGAGGCATTAGTTTATTTAGTGATCTTATTACATTTATAATTACTTTATTTTTTTTTTTTAAAAATAAACCTGATATTTCAATTTCTTTCACACCCAAAATAGGATTTATGGTTTCTCTAAGCTCTTTTTTTGCAAGAACACCTAAACGTATTCATTGGTTTACAGGACAAATTTGGTACACAAAAAAAGGATTTGCTAGAATTTTTTATAGACTTATCGATAAATTAATTTTTTTACTATCTAGTTATGTATTAATTGATAGTTTTTCTCAAAAAAAATTTTTAGTTAAAGAAAAAATTATTTCAAAAAATAACTCAATTGTTTTACATAAAGGATCAGTTGGTGGAGTTAATATAGAAAAATTTAAATTTAACAAAAAAAAAAGAATTAAATTAAGAGAAAAATATTTTATTTCTAAACAAACTTTTGTTTTTTTATTTCTTGGAAGAATTAATAAAGATAAAGGTGTAGAAGATCTTATAAAAGCTTTCAAAAAAATTGAAAAAAAATACAAAACATTACTAATTTTTGTTGGACCAATAGAGGATAAAGAAATGGCAAATTTATTTAAGAATAGTAAAAAAATTTTATATTTTAATTTTACAAGCAAACCACAAGATTGGTTTTCAATTGCAGATATTCTATGTCTACCAAGTTATAGAGAAGGATTTGGGACGGTAATTATTGAAGCCGCATCTTGTGGCATTCCGGCCCTTTGCTCAAATATCTACGGTCTTTCAGATGCTATCATTAATAATAAAACTGGTTTTTTCCATAAAGTTGGTAGCACAGATGATATAAGAAAAAAAATGCTATATATAATTAAAAATAGAAAGTTAGTTAAAAAGTACGGTTTAAGTGCTAGAAAAAGAGTCTTACAAGATTTTGATCAAAGCTTGTTAGCTAAAAAATTGTTAAAACACGTAAATTCAAACATTAGTTAAATGTCATCAAAAACTTTAAAGAAAAAAAATGTATTAGTTTATGGTGCTGGTGAGGCTGGAAGACAATTAGTTGTATCTTTAAAAAATAATCCTGAGTTTAAAGTTATCGGTTTTTTAGACGATAATCAAAAATTACATGAGGAAGTTTTATTGGAACAAACTATTTATCCACCATCTAATTTAAATAAATTAGTTGTTAATAAAAATGTTAATTTAGTTTTTCTAGCAATACCATCCATTGGAAGAAGCAAAAGAAATCAAATAATTAAAAAATTAAGTCAATATAAACTAATTGTTAAAACACTACCGAGTATTTCGGAAATTATTGATGGGAGAGTAACTATATCAGATATTAAAGATTTAAATATAGATGATTTATTGAATCGTGAACAAGTTGAACCAGATATCAAATTATTAAATAAAAATATAAATAAAAAAATAGTACTTGTTACTGGCGCAGGAGGTTCAATTGGTTCTGAATTATGTCGTCAGATTATTAAATTAAACCCAGAAAAGTTATTACTCTTAGAATTAAATGAATTTGCACTTTATAAAATTTATGAAGAATTAATAACTTATGATAAAAATCAAAAAATTATATCACTACTTGTAGATTCACAAGATCAAGCAAAATTGGAGATAATTTTTAAAACATTTAACGTAGATACTGTTTATCATACCGCAGCTTACAAACATGTGCCCTTAGTAGAGGAAAATATTTGTGCAGGAGTTAAAAATAATGTTTTTAGCACTTTGGCTGTTGCTAATGCATCTGTAATTGAAAAAGTTTCAAATTTAGTTTTAATATCAAGCGATAAAGCAGTAAGACCAACTAATATTATGGGTGCCTCAAAAAGACTAGCTGAACTCTGTATGAAAGGTATTTATAATAATTTAAAAGATAATAATATCAATTTTTCAATAGTTCGTTTTGGCAATGTATTAGAATCATCAGGCTCTGTTATTCCAAAATTTAAAAAACAAATTACGGAGGGTGGACCGGTCACCTTAACCCATAAAGATGTAACACGATATTTTATGACTATTACTGAAGCAGCTCAGTTAGTCATCCAAGCTGGTGCGATGGGTAAAGACTCAGAAGTGTTTGTACTTGATATGGGTAAAAGTATAAAAATTTTAGACTTAGTCAATAAAATGATTAATCTTTTGGGGTTTACAGTCAAAGATAGTAAAAATTTAGATGGTGACATTAAAATAGAAATTATAGGATTAAGACCTGGTGAAAAATTATATGAAGAATTATTAATTGGTGATAATCCACAAAAAACTAATCACCCAAAAATACAAAAAATTAATGATCCATATGTACCATTTAATGAGCTACAGAAAGATTTGAATAAATTAAAAAAACTAATATATGACAATAAATCTGAAGATGTAAAAAAGCTATTAATTAAATTATTAAAATCTTATAAATCTAACTCTGAAATTGTTGATCATATACATGTTGAAAAAAGTTTATTGAATAAATAATGATTTAATAATTTAAATATATAAAATTACAAACTATTAAAGTTTTTAATCAATAATTTAAGCATGCTTTAAAGAAACATTGATGAATATAGATTAATAAATAATTATTAATTTATATTTACAGATGACTTCTTGATTTTTTTTTATAAAGTAGTATTGGTCACTAAAAAAATTTAATTATGATATTAGGTCTTATACCTTCAAGATTAAACTCAAAAAGACTAAATGAAAAACCATTGCTAATTATCGATGGTTTGCCAATTATTGTTCATACATTTAAGAGAGCTTTGATGTCTAAAAAATTAGATGATGTTGTAGTTTGTTGTGATAATGAAAAAATTAGAGATGTAGTGGTAAAACACGGGGGTAAGGCAGTTTTAACTTCTAAAAAACATAAAAATGGAACTGAAAGAATATTTGAATATGCAAAAAAAATTAAACCAAAATTTGTTGTAGATGTTCAGGGTGATGAACCATTTGTTGATCCCAAAGACATTGATAAGGTTATAGATTTTCATAAAAAACAATTACAGTTTGATATCGTTGTTCCCAGTATGTTGGCAGAGCACAATGAGTCAAGTAGAAATTTAGTAAAAGTTGTCTTTAGTTCCAATGGAAAAATTTTGTACTTTAGTAGAGCGGTCGTACCATTTGATTATAAGAATATAAAAGCTAAATATTATAGAGATCTTTCAATTGTATCTTTTAAATATGATGCCTTAAAAAAATATAACAAATATAATGAGGGAAAAATTGAAAAAATTGAGGGAATTGAACTATTGAGAGCAATTGAGAACAATTTAAATCTAGGAACCTTTAAAGCAACAAATTCTGGTTTTGCAGTTGATGTAAATCAAGATTTAATGAAAGCTATAGATTTAATGCCTTCAGATAAGATACGTAAGCTTTATTAAAAAAATTAATTATATTAATGAAAGATAAAACCCTTTTTTTGTTTGATCTTGACGGGGTAATAATCGACTCAAAAAAAAATATGGAACTTTCTTGGAATTTAGTAAATAAAAAATTCAAACTTAACATTTCTTTTGAAAAATATTTTTCATTGATTGGTAGAGACTTTAAAGAAATATTAAAAATATTAAAAATTAAAAATAAAGATTTAGATAACATTGAATTAACCTTCAAGAACGCCTCATTAAAAAATTTTAATAAATATAGGCTATTTCCAAAAGTAAAAATGGTTTTGAAAATTTTAAAAAAAAAAAAAATTAAAATTGGCATTGTTACTTCTAAAGATTGTTTAAGGACTAAAAAAATTCTAAAAAAATTTTCTTTGAATTTTAATGAAGTTAGATGTAGCAATGGATTGTTATCTGGAAAACCGAAGCCAGATAAAATATTTAGTATTCTCAAAAAATTAAAAATTAGTAAAAGTAAAACAGTATATGTTGGAGATATGATGGTAGATAAAAAAACAGCTAAAAATGCTGGAGTTGAGTATATTCATGCTGAATATGGATATTCACCAAAAAAGATTAACCACAAAAATACAATACTTTCGTTTAATGAACTGATAAAAACTATGTAAAATGAAAGATAATTATAAAAAATTTATCGACCCAAATATAAAAAGAAAATCTCATATTATTCAAAATAGTCTTCAATTTGATAGAAGTAACAAAGTACCTTTATTTTCATTAGTCGAAATAAGCGACTCTGGGACTTGTAATCGGGCTTGCTCTTTTTGTCCACGCAGTAATAAAGACTGGATCAATCAATTTGATAAGAAAGAATTTATACAATCAGAATTGCATGAAAGTATTATATCTCAGTTGAAGGATTTAGACTACAAGGGGATTATAATGTATTCAGGCTTTAATGAACCTTTGTTAAATAAAAATATTTATAAAAATATTTCTCAAACAAAAAGTTTTTTACCAAAAGCAAAAATAGAATTAATTACTAACGGAGATGTACTTAATGAAAAAAGATTAATTAAATTATTTGATTCGGGTTTATCCACTATACTAATTAGTGTTTATGATGGGCCTGAGGATATGATTAAATTTGAAAAAATGTGTAAAAATGCAAATCTTCATAAAGATCAATATGTAATTAGAAAAAGATACTTACCTCCAGAAAAGAATTTTGGAATAACAATGTCAAATAGGGCTGGTTTAATGGAAAACGCAGAACATGCCATTCCATCTCTAAAAGAGTCTTTAAAAACTCCTTGTTATTATCCCAGTTATACTCTTTTTATAGATTATAATGGAGATGTTTTAATGTGCTCCCATGATTGGGGAAAAAAAAATATTCTTGGAAATTTAAAAAAAGAAAAAATCATGGATGTTTGGTTGTCAGAAAACGCTATGATGAGTAGAAAAAATTTAGCAAATGGAGATAGAGGATTTTCACCATGTGATGTTTGTGATACTGGTGGTTCACTAATTGGTGAGAAGCACGTTGAAGCATGGAAAAAAATTTAAGTAAAAGTGTTAGTAAAAAAAAAGTATTAATTTTGGGTGCTAGTTCCGATATTGGAATTAAAGTTGTGAAAAAATATTTAGATAATAATTGGAAAGTTTTAGCGCACGCAAATAAAAATCAAAAAAAACTATCGTTAATAAAAAATCAAAATCTAAATATAATTAAATTAGATTTATCAAATCCAGCTAAGGTAGAAAATTATATTAAAAAAAATCAAAAGCTTTTTTCAAGAATAGATAGCTTTATAAGTTTGACTGGATTGTTAAAACTAAGTAATTATGAAAGTTTTAAAATAAAAGATTTCTTGTTACACATAAACATTAATTATTTAGCTAATCAATTTTTTATAAGAAAAATTATAAAAAATATGAAACAAAAAAAATGGGGAAGAATTTTAACTTCTTCAAGTATAGGTACTAAATTTGGTGGAAATAAAAATACATTTCTGTATTCACTTAGCAAACATATGAATGAATTTTTTCCAAGTGTTTTTAAAGACCTTGCGAAATACAACATCTTAGTAAATTGCATGCAAATAGGAGTTACAGATACAAAAATAAATAAAATAGATAAAAATAAGAGATTAAATAAAAGAGCCAAACTAATACCGCTTAAAAGAATAGCTAAACCAGAGGAAATAGCAAAATATATTTACTTCATGGGGTCGGATGAAAATACATTTATTACACTACAGAAAATTAATATTGCGGGTGGGGAATAAAAATTTTTAAACCCTAGAAGTCGAGAGCTTTAAACACAAATGAACGAATTATTTATTGAGGAAAATATTAAATCATCCAAGAAAGGTTGCTTAACTTTACTTTGGAATGATTTTAATTCAGATCAAGAAAATCATATTTATTCAATAAATAAAATTATAGATAAAGATCAAGTTTTTTATAAAAGAAAACTTTTGTCTATAGGAAATATATATCTTAATAAGATCTGGAGAAAATCAAAATTAAATTATATTATAGACAATAATTTTGATTATTTCTTTTTAAGTTCCATATTTCATCAATCTGCATTTCGTGAAAATTCACTTCATTTATTGTTAATTAAATTTTTTGTCGTAAGAGAATTTATTAAAAAAAAAAAAATTTCAAAAATTCATATTAATATAACTGATAAATATTTTACTGATTTAATTTATAAATATTGCAAATATAAAAATATATCAGTTAAAATTCATCATTATAATAAAAAAAATTTAAATTTAATCTTTTTTAATTTTAAGAAGATAAAAAATTTTCTTAAACAATTAATTTTACTGATATCAAAAATTTCTTTTATAGAAAAAAAATTCGTAATTGATGATAATGATATTTTGTTATTTGATATTTTCACACATTTTGATCTAAATGATTTAAAAAAAGGAAATTACAAAAGTTTTTATTGGAATTCTCTAGTAGAATTAATTGAAAAAAATAATTTAAAAGTAAAATGGATACATCTATTTTATTCAACAAAAACTGTTAAATCTTTACGTGAAGCAAATAAAATTACAAATATTCTAAATTTTGAAGAAAGAGATAAAAGGCATTTAATTTTAGATAATTTTTTTTCCTTAAAGTCTGCATTTAGGTCATCAGTTAAATATTTTGATATTATAATTAAATACATAATTCACAGAAACAGTTTAAGAATAAAAAATACATCTGCATATAGCGGACTAAATAAAATATTAACTCCTTATTTAATAGATACATTTATAGGACAAAGATCTTTAAGAAATATTTTTTTTTATGAATGTTTCAAAAATTTAGTTAACAAAATTAATAAACCAAAGTTAGGTTTATATCTTATGGAAAATCTTGACTTTGAATTAATACTAAATCATTTATGGAAAAAAAAAACCAATAGCGAGCTAATAGGATTTCCTCACTCAAATGTAAGATATTGGGATTTGCGTTATTATTTTTTAAATCCAAAAAAATTTATTAATATTTTTCCAAACAAAGTTTTAATCCATAGTAAAGACACACTGGATTGGGCTGAAAGTATAAATTTAAATAATAAATCTACTCTAGCAGTAGAATCTTTAAGGTATGAAAAATTGATTTTAAAAAAAAGATTATCTAAAAATAAAAAATTTACAAAATTTTTAGTGTTTGGTGATATAGATGAAAGTATAACCAAGTCTTTATTGGGAATATTTCAAAATCATCAAGATAAAAAATTTTTTATAAAAAATCACCCGGGAAACTCGATAAGTGAAAAAAATTATAATAATATAATATTCATCAGAGATAATGACCAAAATCTTGATGATTATGATTGTGTAATTGTTTCAAATGCGAGTGGGGCAGTATTTAAACCATACTATGAAAATTTTCCATTTTTAGTTTTTTTAGACACTAGATTTTTTAACTTAAATCCAATTTTAAATTTAAATAAAAATATATTTTTTTTTGACTCTTTTTCATTTCAAAAAAGTTTAAATAATATTTTGAATGATAACAATTTAAATAAAAAATTACATATTATTGATAACAGAAATTTAGAATGGCTAAATATTTTAAAGAATAAAGATATTAACAAAGTTTTTAATAAATCCGATTGTTTAAGATTAATAGATAATTAACTAAAATATCAACTCTATATTTTAAAATTTAATTATAAAATAATAAAAGAATAAATAATTTATTTTTTATTTTGCAGTTATTTAAGTTCTTTTGAAAATATATTTCTTAAAAAGAAAAATAAAATAAATAAAAATATAAACAAAACTAGAGAACCTAGTGGATTAATAAATAAAAAACTTAAATAACCAATAATAAATAAAACAATATTTGATATAGACATTAAAAAATTTGATATAAAAACAGATTTAGTCTTTTCAAGAAGTATGTGATGCAAGTGGTCTTTTCCTGGTTTAAAAGGGTCTTGATTATTTTTTAATCTAATTAAGTTAATCGACAAAAACTCATAGACAAAAATTGCTATTGACCATGCAAGTAGAATTGGGTGAACAAAATTTTGATTAGCAAAGAAAATTAAGGTAAATGAAATTATAAAACCTAGTAATAGACTACCACTATCCCCTAGAAATAACTTAGGAAGTTTTAAAATTGAAAAATTAAAAAATAGAAAGAAACAAATAGGTATTAACAACATAGTCAGAAAAAATTTACTATTTTGATCCGGAACTAAAAAATACAGAATAATTATGACAGAAATTGATGTAATACTTAAAGTACCATCCATCCCATCAAAATAATTAAATGCATTTATTAGAAATAACAAAGATAAAAAAGTAAATGGAATTGCAAAAGAACCAAGTTCTATACTAAAGTACTTATAATCACCGATCTGATTTAGAGCTAAATTTTCGAAAAAAACTAAATAGAAAATAGGTATTATTTGTAAACTTAACTTACCACCTGTATTAAGGTGATACTTGTCATCTATTAATCCTACAATTGAAATCAAAAAAGCAATAGATAATATTAAACTTACAGTTTCAGAAAAATTATCAAATAATATAATTGCAAGTAATAAAATTACACTAATTGCGATTCCACCTGTATAGGCTGTTGCTTCAGTATGAATTTTTCTTTCGTTTGGTAAATCTACTAAATTAAATCTATAAGAAATTTTTGAGCATAAAAACAATACTAAAAAATTCAATAAAAGATAAATAAAAGTTACGATGTCCATAAATAGTTTTAAATATTTTTATCACCTAATTTAAAATAAAGAAGATTACAATGAAATTTTGTATGTTCAAAATGATAAAAAATACAGATTTTAATACAAATCTTAATTTAATATTATATAAATTAAACTAATTTACATATTAATATTTGTATTTTTCAATGATTTTTAATTCTAAAAAAGAAAAATTTATTTTTTATAATATACCTGTTTTTTTATTTTCTTTAATACCCTTTTTTTTAGTCACAGGTCCTTTTTTAAGTGACTTAGCTATTTCACTTATAAGTTTATTATTTATAATTTATTGTTTTAAAAATAAAAATTTTTCCTATTTTAAAAATAAGTATTTTTATTTTTTTTTATGTTTTTGGATTTATTTGATATTGAATAGTTTAATTAACAATTTTAATTTAGATAGTTTAAAAATTTCTTTTTTTTATTTTAGATATGCTGTTTTGGTGATTGCTATGGTCGCCTTTTTAGATGTTGATGATAAATTTATAAAATACTTTTTTTATTGTATTCTAGGCTGTTTTACAGCTTTAATTTTAGATGGATTTTATGAATATTTTGTGGGAGAAAATATTTTAGGTTGGAAGAATAAAGAGTCCTCAAGAATATCCAGTTTTTTTGGAGAGGAAAAAATATTAGGAAGTTATTTAAGCCGACTTTGGCCAATTTTTTTTGGAATATCAATTTTTATTTTTAAAGAAAAAAATAAACTATTTTTATTATTTATATCAATTTTTATTTTATCAGAGGCTTTAATTTTTTTAAGTGGAGATAGAGCTGCTTTTTTTAATATTAATCTTTCAGCAATTTTTGTAATTTTGCTTTCTAGAAAGCTTTTTAAATTAAGATTAATTACTTTGTTATCTAGTATTTTGCTACTCATACTAATAAGTTTTATTAATCCAACTGCAAAAGAGAGAATATTTGATCAAACTGTAAAGCAAATGAACTTGGTTAAAGATATGGAAAAACCAATAGTTGATGGATTATATATTTTTTCAAAAGAACATACTCATCACTATATAACTGCCTATAAAATGTATTTAGATAACAAGATGCTTGGTGTAGGTGTTAAGAATTTTAGAAAATTTTGTGGTGATGAAAAATATGAAGTAAGTATTTCGTCATGTGCTCCCCATCCCCATAATACTTATATACAAATATTAAGTGAAACAGGAATAATTGGATTTTTATTTTTATTAACAATTCTTATTTATTTTTGCGTATATGTAGTAAAACATTTGGTATTTAGGTTTAAAGGAAAATATTATTTCACAGACTTTGAAATTTGTATTTTATCTGGTATTGCAATCTATCTGTGGCCAATTATCCCAACAGGAAATGTATTTAGTAATTGGTTAAATATTGCGATGATTTTAAATCTTCCTTTTTTAATCTGGAGCAGGAAACAGTTAAAAGATTAATAATATTTATTAATAATCATCGCTTTTTGGATTGTTTATCTTTCAAATAATCGCTTGTGTTCATTTTAAATTATATTATAAGGATTCCGCCTGGTGATTATTGCGAAAGTGTAATACCCGATCCCATTCCGAACTCGGAAGTCAAGACTTTCTGCGCCAATGGTACTTTGTCTTAAGACATGGAAGAGTAGGACATTGCCAGGCATATCTAAAATGAAAAATCTCATAGTAGTCACTGGTGGAGCAGGTTTTGTTGGCTCAAATCTTATTAAATTTTTTTTAGAGAAAACAAAATTTAAACTTATTAGCTTAGATAATTATTCATCAGGCTCTTCTAAAAATCATATTAAAAATAAAAGAATTAATTATATAAAGGGTGATACTTTAAATATTAAAAAGATCCTTCATAAATATAAAAAAGATATTGTATCAATTTTTCATTTTGGTGAATTTGCAAGAATTTTTCAAAGTTTTAAAAAATTTGACGTATGCTATCAATCAAATTCTATTGGCTCAAAAGCTGTGTTTAAATTTTGTTTAGATAATAATATTAAACTTATCTATTCAGCCACTTCTGCAAGCTTAGGAAATAAAGGCAATGATAAGAATCTCTCTCCCTATGCTTTTACAAAGGCAAAAAATCTAGAATTATTAGAAAATCTAAAAAAATGGTTTAATTTTAAATTTGAGGTTATTTTTTTTTATAACGTTTATGGTCCAGGACAAATTAAAACTGGAGATATGGCAACAGTGATTGGAATATTTGAATATCAATATTTAAATAAAAAACCGTTAAGTGTTGTAAGACCAGGCTCTCAAACCAGAAGATTTACACACATAGATGATACCATTAAAGTATGTTATGATGCATTTAGATTAGATAATTGCAGATATTATAGCATTAGTAATAAAAACTCATATTCAATCTTAGAGGTAGCAAAGATGTTTAGAGCTAAAATTTTATTCTTAAAATCTCGATCAGGTGAGCGATATGCCTCAGCTTTAACTAAAATCACACACAATAATAAAATAATTCAAAAATTTGGAAGATTACAATTGAAAGATTATATAAGTTCCTTTATTAAGTCTCATTAATTATGAAAATTAAAAGCTCACTGAAGTCAATCAAAAAAAGAGACTTAAACTCTAAATTAGTTAGAAGACGAGGCAGAGTTTATGTCATCAACAAAACAAACCCAAAATTTAAAGCAAGACAAAAGTAATTTTTATGGACAACAAAAACCATAAAGATACTTGGAATAACTTTACAAAGTTTGTGTTGTGGGGAACCGTCGCGGTCATTGGTGTTTTAGTTTTAATGGCAATATTCTTATTATAAGATCAGTTTATGAAAATTGCTTCTATATTAGAAAATCAAAAAATTGAAAAAAGAATAGCAATAACTCCTGAGATTGCAAAAAAATATATATCACTTGGTCTAGATGTTTCTTTATCTAAAAATTATGGTTGTCATCTTGGAATTAAAGATGAAGAGTATAAAGAATTAGGAGTATCAATTTCAAAAGAAGAAAAAGAAATAATAACTAATGCAGAAATTATTGTTCAGTTAGGTTTATTAAGTGATGATAAAAATTCTTTATTAAAAAAAAATCAAACATTTATTGGGGTTCTAAACCCATATGATAATAAAGATAAAATAGATAATTTAATTAAAAAAAATATAAATATTTTTTCTCTTGAGTTGCTTCCAAGAATAACAAGAGCTCAATCTATGGATATATTATCCTCGCAAGCAAACCTTGCAGGTTATAAGGCAGTAATTGAGTCATTTGCTCATTTTGAAAAAGCAATTCCAATGATGTTGACGGCAGCAGGAACTATTCCTGCAGCAAAAGTGTTAGTTGTTGGTGCAGGAGTTGCAGGATTACAAGCAATTGCAACAGCAAAAAGAATGGGTGCAATAGTATTTGCTACAGATGTTAGAATGGCTTCAAAAGAGCAAGTTGAAAGTTTAGGAGGAAAGTTTTTAACAGTTGAGGGTGCTGAAAATTTAGAGACTGAAGGGGGTTATGCGAAAGAAGCGTCAGAGGATTTTAAAAAGAAACAAGAGGAATTATTATCAGATACATTAAAAAAAATTGATATAATAATTTGCACCGCCTTAATTCCCGGAAAAAAAGCGCCAGTGATTATAAAAGAAGATATGATTAATAACATGAAAGCTGGATCAGTTATTTATGATTTAGCAGCTATTCAAGGTGGAAATACAGCACATACTAAAGTTGATGAAGTTGTAGATATAAATGGTGTCAAAATAATGGGTGAAAGTAATATTTTAAATAAACTTCCAACCTCCGCATCTAATTTATATGCAAAAAATGTATTTAACTTTGTGTCAAATTTATATGATAAAGAAACCAATAAAATTAATATAAATTTAGAAGATGAGATAATTGAGAAAACATTGATAAAATAAGATTATGGAAATAGACCCTTTTATATTTAGATTAAGTATTTTTATCCTTTCTATTTTTATCGGATATTATGTAGTTTGGAGCGTAACTCCATCACTACACACACCTTTAATGTCTGTTACTAATGCAATTTCATCTGTTATAATTGTTGGAGCAATTATTGCAGGCTTAGCGGGCAATTCTGATAGTATTTTTAATACCTCAAGTATCTTTGGTTTTTTAGCAATATCACTTGCAGCTATCAATATTTTTGGAGGCTTTCTAGTAACCCAAAGAATGCTTGCAATGTATAAAAAAAAGAAAAAGGATAAATAATGTTATCAGCAAATTTATCAGCCATATTTTATTTAATTTCAGGAATATTATTTATTTTAGCCTTAAGAGGACTTTCTTCACCAGAGACTTCCAGACAGGGAAATTTCTTTGGTATTTTGGGTATGATTATCGCAATTACGGTTACATTTTTATCCATTGGTAATTTTTCAACTGGATTTGTAGTTATTATAATTTTTCTTTTAGTAGGTGGATTGATAGGAGCATTTATTGCTTATAAAATTCCAATGACAGCAATGCCAGAATTAGTAGCTGGTTTTCACAGTTTAGTTGGTCTAGCAGCAGTATTTGTTGCAATAGCTGCTTTTTTAAATCCAGGAGCTTTTAATTTAGGATCTCCAGGTAACATTAAACTTGGTAGTTTAATTGAAATGTCAATTGGTGCTGCAGTTGGTGCAATAACTTTTTCTGGATCAATTATTGCCTTTTTAAAACTTCAAGGAATAATGTCAGGTTCTCCAATAACTTTCAAAGGTCAGCATCTGCTTAATGCATTAATTTTAATTTCTATAATAGTAATAACCTACTTACTTTGCTCAACACAATCATCTAATTTGTTTTGGATATTACTTGGAATATCTTTTTTAATTGGTTTTCTTTTGATAATTCCAATTGGTGGTGCCGATATGCCTGTTGTAATTTCAATGTTAAATTCATATTCAGGATGGGCTGCAGCTGGGATTGGATTTACCTTAGAAAATACTGCACTAATAATTACTGGAGCGCTAGTTGGATCTTCAGGAGCAATTTTGTCTTACATAATGTGTAAAGGAATGAATAGATCATTCTTTAATGTTATCCTAGGTGGATTTGGTGCAACTGAACAATCATCATCATCACAAAATAAAGAACAAAGACCAGTAAAAAGTGGAAATGCAGATGACGCAGCCTTTTTAATGAAAAATGCTTCTTCAGTTATCATTGTACCAGGTTATGGTATGGCTGTAGCACAAGCACAACACGCTTTAAGAGAAATGGTTGATACATTAAAAAAAAATGACATAAAGGTTTCTTATGCTATTCATCCAGTTGCAGGTCGTATGCCAGGACATATGAATGTCTTACTTGCTGAGGCAAATGTTCCCTATGATGAAGTATTTGAATTAGAAGAAATAAATAATGATTTTGCAAATGCTGATGTGGCATTTGTAATTGGCGCTAATGATGTAACAAATCCAGTTGCAAAAACAGATCCCCAAAGTCCAATTTACGGAATGCCAGTTCTTGATGTTGAAAAATGTAAATCTGTTTTATTTGTCAAAAGAAGCTTATCCCCTGGTTATGCGGGAATAGACAATGATCTATTTTATAAAGAAAACACTTTAATGTTATTTGCAGATGCAAAAAAAATGACAGAAGATATAACTAAAAATCTTTAAATTTAATGAACACTAAAATCTTTTGTGATATTGCAGATTTATCATTAATTAAAAAATTTAATAAAAAAAAAATTGTAAAAGGTTTTACAACAAATCCTAGCTTAATGCGTAAAGCTGGAGCAAAAGATTACACATCTTATTCAAAGAAGATATTAAAAATTTGCAATAATAAACCTGTCTCCCTTGAGGTATTTGCTGATGACTATAAAGAAATGAAAAAACAAGCTCTTCAGATCAATACTTGGGGAAAGAATGTTTATGTAAAAGTTCCAGTTACGAATTCCAAAGGTATTTTTATGGGTAAAATTATTGAAGAACTAAATAATTTAGATATTAAACTTAATATCACAGCAGTTTATACATCAAAACAAACAGAAAAAATTCTAAAGTTAATTAACAAAAAAACCAAAGTTATTATTTCAATATTTGCAGGACGAGCAGGCGATACGGGTAAAGATCCAGTTCCTGAGTTTAGTAGAAGTATTAAATTGGCTAAAAGTTTTAAGAATGTAGAAATACTTTGGGCCAGTGTTAGAGAGCCTTATAATTATTTACAAGCAAAACAATTAAGATGTCACATCATTACCGTTCCCCCAGCAATTATTGAAAAAATAGAAAATTTTGGAAAAACTTTTGATCAATTAACAAAAGAAACAGTAAAAGCTTTTTTAATTGATAGCAAAAAATCAAAATTCAAAATTTAAACAGCCCATGAAAATGACAGCAGTTGAATCAGTCATCTCAAATGTAATTCTTTCAAAGACTTTTTTGTAATATACTTGTAAAATAAACCTAATTGTTTCAAAAAATATTTATATAAAGAAAATGTTAAAAGCAAAAAACTTAGATAAATATGAAAAAAAATAAGGTTACAATTATAATTCCTGTTTTTAATGAAAAAAACTATATTGATAAAATTATAAAAAAGGTAAAAAATAATATTTATTTTAATAAACAAATTATAGTTGTTGATGATTACTCATCTGACGGAACTAGAAAAATAATTAAAAAGATTAAATATATTGATAAAATAATTTTCCATAAAAAAAATTTAGGAAAAGGAGCGGCAATTAAATCAGCTACTCCTTATATTAAGGGAGATATTGTTGCAATTCAAGATGCTGATCTTGAATATAATCCTACAGATTTAAATAAATTAATTAAGATAATGATATCAAAAGACTTAAGTGTTATTTATGGATCAAGAGTTTTAAAGAAAAAAAGGTATAATAGTGACATGTTTATCTCTAATTTCAGAATTTTTGGTAACCACGTATTAACTATAATTTCAAATTTTTTAAATAATCAAAAACTTACTGATGCACATACATGTTATAAACTATTTAAAAGTGATATTTTTATGAAATTGAATTTACAAGAAAATGATTTTGCATTCTGTCCCGAAGTTACTACAAAAATTTCTTTATTAAATGAAGTAATTAAAGAAGTGCCCATTTCTTTTAAAGGCAGAACAGTTGCAGAAGGTAAAAAAATACAATTTTATGATGCAATAAGAGCATTAATCACAATATTAAAGTATAAATATTTTGTGAAATTTTAATTTAAATATTTAATTAATTGATAAATAAAATCACATAATTTAAATGAAAAATATTTTTTCTACTCAATGGAAATATGGAAACATGCTTTTGTATATTGCAATTGTAGTATGTTTTTCATTAATTGCTTACTATCATTTAAATTCTGGTTTCTCCATGTCTTCTGATTCAGAAAGATTTTCTAAATGGGCAGATGACCTAATTAGATTAGATTTCAATTTATACGAATTTTTTTCTATCGATAAAGCTTCTCATAGGCCATCTTTATTTTTTTTTTCAGTCCCTGTATTCTTAATAGCTTTATGTAAGGTTATGTTTGTTAATGAATGGCAATTTGCTTTTTTAATATTAAATTTATCGTTAGTATTTTTATCTCTAATTTTTTTTGTAAAGTGCCTATTACTAATTAAAGTGAGACCGGTTTTAATATCTTTAGCGCTACCATTAATTGTTGCCTCAATTGATATATTAATCTGGCCAAAATTCATACTCTCAGACGTGATTTATGCATTTCTAGTTCTTCTTGGTGCATATTTTATTATAAAAGGAATTATTAATAATAAAATTGATTATTTAGAACTTTCTATAATCATATTTTTATTATTTGCTTCAAGACCCTCTTCAATTTCTGTGGTGTTTGCAATTGTATTTTTTATTATTATTTCAAGATTTCAAATTTTCTTGAAAAAAAAAAATATCATATTGTTTATTTTACTAACATTTATTTCTATACCTTTTATATTGGGTTTAGCGTATTTGTTTATTGAATTTAATTTTAATGGTATTGCTAAGATAGATTTCTTAACTGGCATGGTAAAGAATGGCATGATAATTCATGATCGCCCTGAAACATGGGTAAATGAGCCTAAGAATTTTATAGATATTATGTATATATATTTTTTAAGACTAATTAATTTTTTTAATCCTTATGCCTCTACTTTTTCGATAACACATATAGCTCTTAATGTGATTCAAATGGTTATAATATCATTCTCGATATTCATATGGTCTTTTTTTGGAAGGCATATAAAAATTCACAATAAGGTATTCTTATTTATTCTATTATTATCTTTTTCTGTAGCAGCGTTTCACTCATTTATATTGATTGACTATGATTGGCGATATAGATTTCCAATAATATTACCTCTAATAATGCTTTTTCCAATTTCCTTAGAAATAATTATGAAAAAAATTAAATTCAACTAGTGTTTTTAATTAAAAAATTTTTCTCCCATTAAATCCTGTAAAATCAATGTTTAAAATAAAACTTCTTTTATATTATCTCGTAAAATTTGAGATTTCTTGTTTTGCTTCCATTTATTGAGTGAATTAATTTTAAATTTCTAAACAATATTTCTTTTCTATTATTTACTAAAATAATATATTTTTTTTTCATTAGATGTAATTTTTTAATTTTAGATAGAAACTTTTTAATGTCTTTTTCTTTTTTAAAAGGATCAACAAGAACGAAACAATTTGAATTTAATTTTTTAAGATTAAAAGTTAAAGCATTTGCACAATAAAGTTTAACTGTTTTTTTTTTAGCTTTTAAAGCATATTTATAAACATCTTTATCATATTCAATTCCATAACATTTAATATTGTTTTTTGAGCTAATAAAATTTAACACTCTTCCATAACCAGATCCAATATCAACTATTGATTTGATTTTATTTTTTTTGAGAAATTTTGAAATTTTATGTAAAAAATAGTAAATACATGGAACAGTATCAGTTCTTTTAGAACTATTTTGAATTTTTATTTTAGGCAAAAATTCTTTGAACTGAATTGAATAAAATATTTCAAAAAAAATAACTTTGAAAAAAATTTTATAATAAGATCTTAAAAAATTTATAAAATAATTATTTTTTTTCATTTATTTGATAATTTATTTAGATTAATAGACAAATATATTTATATTGTATTAAAAATTTTATATATTATTTAATTAATCATGAAAATCCCCAAAACAATTAAAATCAAAAAATGTAGACTATGTGAAAATCCAAAACTTAAGCAAATTTATAATTTCGGAAATCATTTTGTAAGTAATTTTGTTAATAAGGACTCAATTAAAAAAGGAGTTAAGGCTCCATTGAGTCTTGTATATTGCAGCAATTGCCAACTTCTTCAATTAGAACATTCAGCTCCACAAGAAATAATGTATAAAAAATTTTATTGGTATAAATCTGGTGTTACAAAAACCATGAGAGATGGTTTAAAAGAACTCTACAAAGATATCAAAAAAAACTGTCAAATTAAACCTGGAGAAGTTATTTTAGATATAGGGGCCAATGATGGAACTTTACTAAATTATTTTAAAAAAGACAAAATTATTACAATCGGTTGTGAACCAGCAAAAAATTTAAAATCTGAATTAAAAAAAAATTGTCATTTTTCTATAAATAATTTTTGGCATTTAAAATATTTAAAAAAAATTCCAATTAAATATAGAAAATTAAAAGTCATTTCTGCCATAGGCATGTTTTATGATTTAGAGGATCCATCAGAATTTATTAAACATGCAGCTGATGCTCTAGATTATGATGGAACATTTGTTGCACAATTGATGTGTTCTCATTCTATGTATAAAACAAATGATCTAGGTAATGTATGTCATGAACATCTAGAATATTATTCATATAATTCATTAAAATATTTGTTTGAAAAAAATGGTTTAAAAATATTTAAGATTAGTGAAAATAAAATTAATGGTGGATCTTACAGAATATATTGTAAAAAAAATATTAGAAAATCGATATCATACAAAGAAAAAACAAGTTACAGTGAAATATTAAAATTTATTAAAAGAATTAAGGATAATAAAAAAAGAACATTAAAATTTATTAAAGAAAGTAATAAATCTGGAAAAAAAATATTTCTTTATGGAGCTTCAACTAAAGGAAACACTCTTTTGCAGTATTATGGCTTAAGTAGAAAAGAAATTCCTTTTGCGTCAGAGAGAACTCCAACAAAATGGGGCAAGTATACTATTGGAACAGGAATAAAAATATTGAGTGAAAAAAATGCTAGAAAAATGAATCCAGATTATTTTTTTGTCATGCCCTATGGATTTATAAACGAATTTGTGAAACGCGAAAAAAAATGGCTAAATTCAGGTGGTAAGTTTATTTTACCATACCCAAAATTTAAAATATTAAAGTAGAGAAAATGAGAAAAAAAAAAGCACTTGTTTTAGGGGCAACTGGTCAAGATGGATCATATATGATTGAATTTTTGATTAATAAAAATTACGAAGTTCATGGTATGTATCGTAAATCATCAGTAGGTAATACAAAAAATATAGAACATCTTATAAATAACGAAAAAATTTATAATAAAAATTTTTTTTTACACAAAGGGGATTTACTTGACTCAATTTCTTTAGCAAATATTATTAGTGAAGTTAATCCAATTGAAATTTATAATTTCGCAGACCAAGATCATGTAGGGTGGAGTTATCAAATTCCATCTTACTCTTTTAGGGTTACTGCATTGTCAGTTATTGAAATTTTTGAAATAATAAAAAAAACAAATAAAAGGATAAAATTTTTTCAACCTATATCATCAAATATATATGCAGAAACAAAAAAATATAAACAAAACGAACAAACTAATCCAGAACCAAATAGTATTTATGGATTAGCAAAAACTACAGCTTACTATGCATGCAAAATGTATTCAAAGGTTTATAAATTACATATTTGTGGAGCTATATTTTTTAATCATGAGTCCCCAAAACGACATCAAGACTATGTTTCAAAAAAAATTGTAAAAAGTGTATGTGAAATATT
>Ga0315315_10001066_pt1 | contig 24864 bp, 25 predicted proteins | sample M140m3416metaG_FD_203699 | JGI IMG/M metagenome (GOLD analysis project Ga0315315, IMG submission 203699) | Ammonia-oxidizing marine archaeal communities from Monterey Bay, California, United States - M1 40m 3416 | ecosystem: Environmental > Aquatic > Marine > Intertidal zone | place: USA...
TCTCGCTTCGATTTCTTTGACTTCCTCAATTTCGGTGCCACTAATCTCAGCGACAGTCCTGGCACTTGCGTTAGGGGCCCGGTCCATTTACCGTGTCGGGAGTTTTTCATGCACGTCTATTTTTTTTCCGACCCTACAAACTCCAACATTATCTCCGCAACTGTTGTGGAGCGACTATGACGTTGATCACGGTATACGTTCCGTGACTCGTCCATGAAAAGGTGAACCGCAGAGGTATCTACGTGAAGTCGTGGAAGGTAGGCGTAATAATACGGCATGTACCTATCCACAAAGGCGCGCACGGATGCGTCGTCTAAGACGGTCTCGGACTGCAGACGCCATGAATAAACCACATTCAACGATGGAGGGTGAAGGACAACCAAACGATCTAATCGCGCACGGAGAATGGTGTCGTACTTGCGGACAACACAGTCGTCCTGGCCTAGTGGGATGAAACCAATACACCACCCCTCCACAAGGAGATGTTTCGCGTGTGCATTCAGACGCCGTGTGCCACACCGATCTCCCTGACCTTTTCTCAGAGTTTTGTCGAAGACCGGTACACGAATGTCACGCACACCCATCTTCCAATCGTCAATGACTCGTTTCAGCCAATCAATGTCGTGCGTTCCAGGTGGACCACGTGTGCAAGAGAGGTTCGGAAGGTAGAAGTCATCCAGTGAAAGTGTTTCCCAATCGTCCCCCAGCCGCGCACCCACATAACTTTTTCCACATCCCTGGACGCCTTGCAATCCAACGATCATGCGCCTTTTTTTCCCGAAGATCGAATAAAAAGGTGGTCCATGATACGTCTCACCGACGAACAAACTCGAATGCTCCTACGCGATTTGGACGTACAGGATGATTCGAGCGTTTCATCCTCATTTGCATGGTCACGACGCAAGTATGCACCCATGCACATTCACACCGAATGTCTGGCGTCCGTGCGAGACGCGATTCGTCGAGAGTATCCCGACTATGTCATTGCCTTCGATGTCCTGTTTGAGGTTTCTGCCGGAGTAGATGTGGCGTTGCACTGCGACTACGAGTCTCTCGGTCCCTTTCAGTACGACAGATACAGGGCGATACAGGAGTCTCACTTTCGATCGGTACACTTCAACCTCACACCCGACGGTGGTCGTCTTGTCACACTTCCATGGCCCATACTGTCTCGTCTCCATCATCACGTTATTTCTCGTTTTGGACTGTACAGTATACTTCACCTCGTATGCAATCGTTTGTCACGACCCATCGTCCGTGCGTGTGCCCACACGTTCACGAACGAGGTCGGTGTGGGCAACGTCTTCGACAACATGCGACTGCACATGGTCGAGGCGGGTGCCCCGCGGGTTTCGTACGTGGTTCGCCTCGTCCGACGGAACTCGAATGTGTCGACGTCCCCGTCGCTCCTCCAATCCACGGCATCCCTTGCACCCGCGTCGCGCACTCTTCATTCCGCGATATCGAGACATGTGAGCGAGGATACGGACGTTGAACGCGTACCATGGTCGCGTATACGGGACACCAGTACGTCACACGACACATCGCGTTTCAGACCTACACATTCTCCTCTCGCCCCGCGCGACTCTCCTCTGCGCCAGGAGACGTAATCGCGTCTCCACTGTTGCCATGCCTTCAGTTCCATGCGTTGCTCGTCGCTGGATGTCGGAGTGTGACATACGGAACATCGACGCCGATTCAACGCACATTGCGAACAAACGGAATGGTCACATGCACTGAGAAGAACTAGGGATTTGCCGCGTGTGCCACATCGATCACAGGGGCGTGAAAAGGGAATGTAGGAACGACTCCACGCACCCGACGCCGCGCGGGTTAGAAATAGACGCGTGACGTCCGTGTACGACATGTAACGCGACAGTATAGAGCGTGTGTCGTGTCCGTACTTTGGTGCGTGTGTCAACGTGCGCGTTGGAATGCCTCGAAGGCAATGGGATGCGACCATGATAAGAGATCCCCCGATGGGATGATCGAGGTGATGCAGGAACTGAAACGTCGGCGCATGTATGGATGCGTCGCGATATGGAACAATGTTGCGCTGCCTCAGATCGTCCAGTGACACCAATGGTACCGCTTCCACCCCGGGAAACTGACGGAGCATGGTGCATGCGTCGTCTACCGAGAGATGCTCTACCTGCGGCGCATCGCGACGCAGCGGTTCGTTTGTAGCTACGAAGATCCACCCATCGGTACATTGGTGAGCTGCATACCAGGGATGTTCTCCAATACACGAACGTCCCGTACCCAGACTCAGGCGTTGACAACCCTGTGCCATGAAGGGAATTTGCAGATACTGACCTACAGACACCAGGGATGCGCGTGCAGTGCACACTCGACCGTGACGTTTACGTGCAATGAGCGCAGCAACAACAGAACTCGCACCCGCGACTCCCGCTATGTGATCGATGGTGCCGATGTGTGCGTGTTCCTCTGGATCTCCTCCCCCAAAACGATGCATGATCCCGATTCCAGCCTGAACGCAATCGTCGTATCCGATGTACCTGGACATGGTTCCTCCGTCCTCGACCGGACCGCCCCATGCGTCGAAACGACAGAGCACGATTCGAGGGTTGATGGCGGCGAGGTCGTCGCGTGTGAGTCGAAGCCGTTTCAACGCGTCGGTCGTGCAGTTGATGAGTAACACATCGGCGCGTCGAATCATGGCATTCAACGCATGTCGACCGTTGGCGTCCATCACGTCCAGGAGTATGCTTCGCTTCCCCGCGTTGCACGGGATTCCGTAGAAGACGGTAACCTCCGGTGAATAGTTGGGTTTCGGTGCGTCTATTTTCACAACGTCTGCACCCAATTGAGAAAGGTACGTGCCGACCGTGGGACCCGCAATGACGTTGCACATGTCAAGGACGGTAATGCCGGACAATGGAAGGTCACGGTCCTCCCCCTCCCCCCCCTCCTCCTCCAACGGAACCGTCCTTGGATCGCAGGTCCATACAGGGGGTGAGACATGACCGCGTGCGTCGACAAGACCAGACGCACGCGCATGCACGCTCTCTCGCCACTCCTCTGTACTCTGCACACCACAGGCCGGTACCTGCGCCTCTCCGAGACGCTTCTCCCATTCGGATGCACATTTCGTGCGAAACGCGCGCTTGAGAATGGGATAGACAAGCCGTGCCTGCTCGGGACTCAGCGATCCAGTTCCCAGCCCGCTGAGTGGACCGCTGTGATAGGGATCCACTGCCCCGATGCATCTGAACACATGGTCCTCCACGCCAAGAACGCGGAGTGCGCGACGCTGGTGCAGCGCATGCGCCGGACAGACGAGATAAATATCCCGTCCATCCCCACACGTGTAAACCCTGAAAAAGGGACAAAATAGTTGGTGCAGGTCGTTCGATGTGATTGTCGTGTTTGGTGCGCCATGAAGTCTGCGTTGTCGGGGATTCATGTAACATTCGTCTATCGCGAAACGAAGTGAGTTGTGCACCATGGTCTCGGAGAGGGCAGACGCGAGCGGAACAACGATGTGACGATTCCGTCGACCTCCGTACATAGCACCGAGGACCGCAAAGAGAGCCATGAAACTTCCGTACACCGAGGCAAGGGGAAGGTGTGTGAAACTCGCCGGAATGCCCAGCAGTGTTCGATTCAATCCCATGTTTCGAAAGACTCCCGCGGACGCCATTAGGATCGCCTCGTATGCACACACGCCGTCATGTGTCCCGTCCTCGGCGAATCCTGGGAGAGACACGTACACGAGCGACTCATTTTCACGACAACACTCCTCTGCTCCGAATCCCAACCGTTCCATCACTCCCGGTGCATAATTCTCAATGAGAATGTCGCACGACCGAACCACACTCCACGCTATCTCACGATCCTTGGACGTCGTCAGATCCAGACGTAGACGCAATGTATGCGTATGCCTCAGCTCATCCTGAATCTCCTTCATGCGCATGCACTCCTCAAGCGCTCCACGTGCGTGCATGGGGCGTTCCACCGACGTGACCTCACACCCCAACCCTGACAGGTATCGACCCAGAAGGGGTCCGGCGTAGTAGGCGCCGAACTCGACGACTCGACATCCGTCCATGTGTCTACGAGACACATGCCTGTTTTTTTCGGAGGTGCTCCAATTCCTCCGTTAACTCCTGCATGCGCGCATCATCTGCGTCACGTTGCGCCCGTTCCTCTTCTTTACGCCTGATTCGTGCACGACGGCGTTCACGACTTACACGCGACTGTTCCCAACGTTTGCGCTTCTGATGTTCCGTCAGGCCCGAATGTGGATCGAGTGATGCGTGGTCCACATTTTGACTGCGTTGACCCTTGCGCGACATGAACGTGGCGGACCGGCGGTACGCAGCGACGAATGCGCACACCTTGGGTTCGAGACGTTCGAACCAGATGGTATCTCCGACGTGTGGAGGATCGTCGACGTACATGTCTCGCACAGGCCAAACCCAACCGTACTCTCCCGCCGTGTCCAACGCCTCGGTGAGAGTACCCAACGCATTCATCATATTGTTCGCGTCGTCCACAAGAGCCTTGAGTTCCTTGGAAACTGCTCCGATGTCGCACCGTGCGCCAAACTCAAAGTTCATGTGCCGCAGAAGGTCGGTCCCGTCGTCCCCATCGCACAGATCCTCCATGCAGGTGTGCACCCAGTGATGCATGTTTTTCCTTCTGTTTGGTACCGTGAGCGTTAGGTGCGCAGCGTTGCGTACCAACCAAAAGAAAGAATGGAATTCTCGCTTCGTGACAACATCCTTCACCTCTCGGAGACGTGCCTGTTCCGATCTCCACACGACGTTTCACCCCACACCTCACTCGAGTGTTTGGGCGCCATCGTGCGACGTCACATCCTCACTGCACGTGATGCGAATGGACTGTGCAATCACTGTGGAACCATGTATCTTTCCACGTTGGATGCCATTTGTCTGCTGCTTCACATGGGACATGCAGTGCACATGACGGAGGAGCTGACATGCACCGACGTGTGCTATGCGAATGGCACGTACCACATACCCGTGTACGAGTCCTGGAACCTGTCCGTCCTCGTGCAATCCACCGTTCCAGACATGGTGGACGTGGACCAAACAGTACACGCGGCGGACAACGCACAACAGGGATTCACCCTTCATGTGTCGTACGACGACGTTGGTGTACCATTGATTGTGTGTGAGACCCTGTACCACACGATCGTGACGTCGTCGACCTTTCTCCTGCGTGTTTCTCACGACGACACTCCTGGTGCAACTCCCATTGTGGCGCGTTACATGAATCGTATTCTTGTGGCCGTCGAACACCTGGATGTGCACGCACCCTGCGGAACGTTTCTCATAGACGAACGAGGCGACTTCGACACATTTACGGACGGCGTCGCGGCGGCGGCACTTCGACCCATCTCTTCGGTTCTTCTGCGTTCCGAGATGATGTCCGTTGTATCGGCGAGCAGCGTCCTTCTCCATTTATTGTCTATGCTCTCATCTCGTTGGAACACAACGCTTTCCGGCATGTGGCATACGGGGACCCATGATACACTCCTGCAGTTACTTCGTCATGCATCCACACCGGACTGCATTGCGCGATGCATTGATCCCACAGTACTCCTGAGCAAGACGCTGCGCAACGAACGCATGGACGTGCTGGGCATGAGTCTTGTGCGACGCATGAAGTGTTGCGATGCCACACGTTACGCGGACATGCGCGCGTCGATGATCACCCATCATGGCGTGGTGCGATTCGACGTTATTCCCGTGGCGGCATCACGCTTTGCGCACCTGTACGACATTGGAGTCCTCAACGGCATGACCGCGTGTCGCACCGCAGTGCTCGTCGGAACGGAGGCCCGTGTCATCTGCGTTCCATTGGGCACGAAAACGATTCATCTGACGGAGGCGATTGCGACGTTGCTTCTCGGCGGTGACACCGACCTCTCCGGAGAGCGGCCTCCTCGCGACTACATGTTTGGCGTCATCTATCAGGAAACGTCGTCGCAATGCCCCATACCCGAAACACTTCTCTCGTATCATCTCGTTGTGGATGCCCTTACGCGGACGCTACGTTTGGAGGATTCCATAGACGAGGCGTTCGATACCGACGACGTCCTCTCCGTTGACGAACTGGAACGAATGACGATTCCATGTGCGGCGTCGCGCACCCGTCGTAGTGACGTCGCCGCACTCTTCCCGGAGATGGCAAAACGTGTGGAACTCAAGTCTTCGGAGGACACGTCCGCATGTCTTCGAGAGGTGCAAAGTCGCCGTGTGACTCGCGAATGGGGTTTGGATGCCATGGACGCAGGACGAAATATGAGCAGTCTTGGGTTGACTCTCATGCTACATCTTCTTCTGTCTCAATGGCTGGGAGCACGGTGTCGTGTCGCGCAAAGTCGCAGCGGTGCAGCACTTCTCGCTGTTTACATGGACGGACGCTATCGTCTCGTCGATCCATGCCGCACATTGTGCAACTTCTTTTCTCTATCCCGGGAACTCTCCACATTTGCGGCAAATGGTGCGACGTCGACTCCTCCACGGGAGGGCATGGTTGTGGAGATACGCCAGGGTAGTCAATGGCGGGTTGGTGTCGTGCGCTCCGTGGAGGTCGATCGCGGATCCATGATCGTGCAAACGGCACACAAGGGTTCGCGCACTTGGGTTTCTATTGGAACCCATGGCTGGCGACGCGTGAGCAAAGATGATGGGAGCGATTTGGATCGCATTGTTCGTCCACTGTTGCTTCACCGCAAACGGGAGCGAGGAGAGTGAAAAAAATAGAGGCGTGTAGAGAAACGGAATGACCTTTCTCACTCGTGAGGCACGACTGCGTCTTTTGACGGACATTGAGTCGCTGCGTTCGACACTTCCTCGACCCGTTCCCACGACGACGTTGGACAATCTGGGCCGCATGATGTCATCCATGGACCCACTCAACGAGGCGCAGCGGGAACGAGTATTGGCAATACACGTGCAACTTGTCGACGAGAACCGACGACTCCGAGCGATGTTGGCAGCGACCAACATTGGTGTAGAACGCGTCGTCGCAGGATTGCGTCAGGGGAGCGCTGCACGCAAGCGCTCCCATTCTCCACATCAAAATGCGTCTCGCAAACGTCGACGCGTTTGATTTCCCCCGAATGATGTTTCGTCCGTTGGCGGGGGCATGTTCCAGCCTTCTCACTACGATTCTCCTGTATCCCTTGGACGTCAAAAAGGCGTATGCACACGTGACAAAGTACGCGTAGGTCGACGCAAACTTTCCGCACGCATTATCGGTGCAGAAACATCCTCAATTGAATGAGGTTTTCCATGGATGTAGGGATGCACTTTTGCTCTCTCTGACGTCGAATGGACACGCCCTGTTGGAACTTCTCAGTCCTCGTGTTTCTCCTCGTCCGATTCGAACAAAATCGTGACCGCGACCGCCAGTAGCGTGAACATGAATGCGTGCAATAGTCGCATCAATATGTGTGTACTATTACCCGCGACCATTCGAAACACGTCATTGAATAGTTCCGACCACGCAGTTGCAACCAAAAAGGTGAATGCTTCACGCATACGCTTTCCAAGGCGTTTACGAACACGTGTTGTAATGTCCCGTGTACCGGTCTTCTGCACCATACTTCGTGTTTGTATCAAGGGCAACCATTTTATTTAGGCTCGTTTCCAAACCGGAACGCCATTCGTCCACTCGTGACGCTGGTATGTGTTTCCGTTCCACTTGAATGCATTCGCACCACGAAATTCAGCGTCCTTCTTCACACGGTTGAATTCCTGGAACGCAAGGGGAACACCTGAGGTCCTGTGCGAGGTGGCGCCCTTGTAGGAGGAACGCTTACTGCGCCGGGTCGACGACCCTCTCTTTTTTTGCTTGCGCCTGCGGAGCACCGACTGACGAACAGTTTTGGCGGGACTTGCGGGTGGCATGCGGGATGTTTGTGATAGCTGCGGTCAAAAAAAAATAGAGTGTTCGTTCCGCTCACGTGTCGTGTTTTTGTACCTGGTCACATTAATACACTCCCACATGCCGTTCGACCTATCGGAGATCACAGTGAAGCGAACGAAACTTCCCGAGGATCTTGAAGTTTACGATGAACTAGGAAAGGGAAGCAACAACAAGGTTTTCGCCGCATCATACAAGGGTGAGCAAGTTGTTTTTCGCGCTCCCCGGCGTCGGAGTGACACACAGCAACACGGGAGCGCACACTGGGAGTATCAACACATGTCCATGGCTAGTGAATGGAACGTCGGACCCAAGATTTACAAGGCATGGTACGCCCGTCATGCAACACGTGAATGGGCATCGGGGTTGTACGTCATCATGGAACGCCTGGACCACGACATGGAAACGGCACTCTGCGAAGACCGTGACGTCATTCCAAAAATGCTGCGCTGTAGGAGCGCGGTGGAGTCGGAGGTGGTGCGATGTTTGGAAACACTCGCACGGAAACATCTGTTCGTGTACGACCTAAAGCCATCGAACATGGTCGTTCGTTTCCACAAGGATGGCGACGGTGTGGACGTTCGCGTCATCGATTTCGGACGGGACTTTTGCGAGTGCAATGTCACGCATCCGACACAGTCGTCTCCCAACATCGACATGCTGCGTCGACGCATCGCAGTGGAGGAGGGAACCGATGCGCACGTGGACGAACGCATCTCGCACATCCTCTTCAGTGTCATGATGATCATCTTCTCCGCCACCACCACACGTTGTCTGTATGAAGACCGTGGACATCACCGTCTGTCCGAGTCGGAACGAGCCACGGCACATCCCCTGCGTGCAAAGGTACAGGGTTTGTTGCAGTCTCTCCGTGGCCGTGATCTGACGCTGGTACGTGAGCTTCTGCGCATGGACGAGGTCCGAGGAGTTCTGAAACACTACCATGGTCGTCGCAACTCTGGTACTGGTCGCACAGTGCGATTCGCGTCTGGTATCGAGAACGGTCGAGCTGCGTGATCGAAAATTTATTTCTCGCACAATGACACAACGGAGGACCATGCCTCGAACGTCGTCCCTTGGTGACATTCAACGTGTGGACGCATCGCGCACGCGCGATAACCACACAATCACTGTATCCGTAACAGCGAACGAGGGTGACGTGAATGTACAGAGTCATTACGAGCGTCTCGTTACGATACTCGCGTGCGTGACGTTGATTGCGTGTGGTATCGGTGTAGGCGTTTGGGCTAGTCTCTGAGAGTGCGCGTTTGTTTTTTGAAATACGAAATTCGGAGACGATACGTCAAACAGATCATGGCGGAGTCGCGCCCAGAGCAGGTTATTGAAGTACCTATGAACAAACGTTCTGGTCTAGATGTCGGAAAGCTTCTCGTCTTTGGCGGTATCGGTTACGTTCTATTCAAAACGTTCCTTCTGGAAGAGCGCGTGAACGATTTGACCGTCCTGTTGAAGCGACAGTCGTCGGAGTCCGGAATGCGTTCCAATGCACCCGTTGCCATACACCCAAAACCCGCACACCATTCTGAGGACGTATACGAGACGTCAGACGACGACGACGACGACGACAATCGCCCACCGGAGCGTTACGACGACGACGACGACGATGACGAGGACGAGGTGCGGATTGAAGAGCAGCCTAGGGAAGTAACCCCGTCTGCGGTGATTTCGACGCGTGACGTCGCCGTCGTGACCCCCTCGGCCTCTGCCTTTGTCACCACTCGCCAACGCCGTTCCGGATCAGAATTGCGTCGCGATCCGTCTAGGGCAGGAGCGTCCACACGAGGGGCATAGAGAGGATGTCTCCCATTGTGTACCTCAATGTTGGAGGGTGTTCATTTACCACTCGTCGCGACACCCTCCAACAGGGTTTTTTTTTGGGTTTGGTGGAATCCATTGTGGATGACGGAGCAGAGGTGTTTGTGGACCGAGACCCAACTCATTTCCGTTACATTCTAAACTGGTTGCGGGGTTGCAAGTGCCTCCCAGAGGACGATCAAACGCTTACCGAATTGATGTGGGAGGCGGATTTTTACGCACTCGACGACATGGTCGCAAGCATCGGTAATACAAGACGCCGATACTCCATTTTGAAGACGCTGGATGGCATAGCATCGTCCGTACGTCAGTGAGTCCGCGTGTGCGGATAGTCGAGTATTTTGAAAAATAAAAGAAACTGTGATAAACATGTCCTCCACTACCACTGTGCATGTTGTGGGATGGCCGCGTTGGATGAGGGAGAGTGTGACCTCACACCCTCAGTGCGAGGATTTCGGGGTACAGCAGGTAGGTTTGGCGGACTCGATTCCCTCAAACTGCACTACTGTGCACATGGAGAACCGTACGTCCGAAACGGAATTCCGCAAGATACTGACGGGCATGGACAGCGATGTGACGTGTGTCGTATTCAGCGAGGGTATCGATGCGGACGGTACGGTACATGAGGGAGAGGTCGTCACATTTCGCCGCCTCGGAGACACGCAAATGGAAGACGTGCCAGTACACCCTCTTCTGTACCACTTCCGACGGTGGTCGCGCATGAGGCCCACACCCGCACCGACCCCTCTCTCTCCGTCTCCGTCCTCGTCCTCGTCCACAGAACCCTCCTGGTTGACGGAGGCGGAGGTCCGTGTTGTCGACGATGACGATCTTGAGATGCGCAACGGTGCGTCCATATCTGACACACCCCCGGAATCTTCGTCTCCTGTGAGGGAGACGGTAAGGTCTCCCCACAATGTACCTGCACTGCTGACTGAAATTCCGGAACATCGCACCGTGTCTCCGCCCGTACCTCCGGTTCATACAACACATTTCACATTGGATGGCACTACCGCGCTTACGCTCGACGGAGTCGTCACGCCCGCGATTCTTACGTCGCTGGCGCAGACCAATACAATCGTCTACCTTCCAACTCCCGATGGCGTTCGAACGTCTCTCACTCGCGTGCGCAACGCAATATGGATCGGAACGTACACAGTCGACACGACGTCATGGAATGTGGAGGAACGCACGTACCATATCGCAACTCGTACTGGACGCACTCAAATTGCACCTCGACGGACGGTGGCGCAGATTCATCGCCAGAAACGGCGTCAGTTTGAAAGACGCTGATGCATACCCACCATATCGCAGACTAAAAAAAGAGATGATGCAGGATGAAAAAGGAGCGCGGCGTCAGACGATCAGCGAGGCATCCGAGCGGTATGGTTCGCGTTTCGTCTACAACAACTCGCGACGTATCGCAACCATTATCACCGCCTATTACGGTTACGCATCCGAGGGCGCCACAACGATTCCTGATCTCGCGGTACGCGTTTACAATCGAAAGGACAACGCGATGCAAATGATCCCGTTCGCAGATGTACTTAAACACATCCCTGTCCAACCAGCCGAGCTTCGGCATACGGAGTTTGGTCAGGTCATTCTCTCGGAAACGGTGTACATCTCTACAAACATTTACGCCTGCATCACGGCAGTGCTCACCGCCATCGGTTGCATCAAGGGAACGTAACGTATGTAACGTTGTCGATGGGAACGGCACATAGGGGGCATTTTGAGAACGTCGTTGCGCAGTTTTTGCAGGTCATGCAGTGACCACAGGGAAGGAACACGGTGGAGACGATATCATCGAAGCATATTTTACACTCAAACAGACGACGCATTTCGGTGTCATTATTTTTAGACACATTTTGCAGTAGTAGTTCCTCGACTCGATGTCGTAGGTACTTGTTCTCCTCTAAAAGTGAGTTTTTCCTCTGGTGTGAGGAGAGACAGCTACCCATACTCTCCTTCTATGGGTTGCATTTTTTGTACACGGGGCTCAGCTCAAACAAACGATGGGTGGGTTTTCGTTTGGAACGTCATTTACGTGTACGAGGGATGGTGGCGGTTCCGTACTTAGCGCGTGCACGCTCCTCGGAACGAGGATCAGGCGGGTGCACGTTTCGGTCTTTGTGGAGGACGAGGACTGTCCTTCATTCCAGTGGGTGCACCACGGAAGGGCGTGTCCGTGCGACTCCCAAAAATGCTCTCCGCACGTTGCAGTGCAGGCCATGTGTTGTCGACAATCTCGATGACGCGTCCGGATGACATGTGAGTTTGTGTTTGTTGTTGTTTGATGGATAAAAAAAAGCATGGTGACATGTAAACATGGATGACGATCTAGATGCTAGTCTGTGGACCTCTCGGGACGCGAGTGTCGAGTTCGAGTCGTTCACAGATGAGTTTGGTGGGACGGTTCGAGAACTGATGGTACCGACCGAACCCAAATCGCTTCGAGATCGCGGTCCGAGCGAGTACAATTCACGTCAACTCGATCGTCACACAGGAAGTCAATTTTGGGCCAAGAAGGGCGACGACATCGAATCGGAAACAGTCTTCGACTCAGATCTTCTCTTCCGCCCTGTCGAAACATTTGCATCCGATCACCGCCGTCGCAGCGCGGTACAGCTGAACCTGAACCGCAACGATACACAGAACGAGACACTTCGCGAGGACTTTACACCCCGCGATGCGTCGCTGTACAATGGGTACAACACCATCGCACCGAAGCAAATGCGACACTTTGTCCCGACACGACGCAGCGCACAGGAACTAAACGTGGTGGGAACTGAACGCCGTCTAGAACCACGCGCTGCAATGTCTAGCGATCACGAGGACCCTCTCAAGGCAGGTCTCTACCGTAAGGGCGACGACGAGATGCGAGGACGCGTCTCGCGTCTGGAGGAACGGGCAGGGATGTCGACAACGTTTCACATGGGAGAGTGGTCGGGACTTCACAGTCTTGCCCCCAACGATCGCGTGACGTCGAGTTCGAGTCGAGATATGGTGCGAGGAAACGCCCCCCTTTCCCAATTCGACTCTGCACTATCGCAGGTGACGAACCGTGTCACATTCCACGATCGTCCATGGGGACAGACGAAGAAGCGTGCGGATGTGACGCTGTCGTCGTACGATAGTCAACCGGGGGGTGACACTCGTGCCACACGCAACGAGCAGTCTCGTCGCTCTCTTGAGGCACAGGACACCGTTTTGGGATCGTACGACTCCGTCGTTACCAGAGACCCTCAACGTTCCACGTTTTCGGATGCTGCACGCATCGCTGCGGATCTTGTGCTGGGCGTGCAGGACTCGCGTCCGCGGTCCGGTACTGCACTCGTAGGGATGAGAGCAGTGCCACTGAAGGCGATGGCGTCCGACGTGGTACCGTCCAAACGTGTCGGGCCGCTCGCGGGACGTGAGGGGTGGAACGATTACGCCGGGGAGCATCGTCGCATCATGGAGAGCGCGCGCGCACGTGATGCCGCGTCGGATTCGCAGCACGTAGAACGAGTTGTCGCGGACCACATGGAACGTCGCAACAGCGTCGCCGCCGAGCACGCGCGTCGACTCCGCGACGACCCTGTTGTGGGTCGGGTTGGTCTCGGACGTTCGCGTCGCGATGCTCCGTCCGTTCCCCACGATGAAGTACGTATTGGAGGGTCCGACGCGACGCGTCTGGAGCAGGATCGCCGTGAACGCATCGAGCGGCACGCCCGTCCATCAGAGATGACACAGGCGCGAGCGTGGAATACGACGTCGACGATCCCGGTCGTTCCCGTTGCGCGAGATGCGGTGGACGTGACACTCCCACCGGTGGTGTCGGAACCGCAGAGACGTTGGAGAGATGGAGGTGTCGTTTCAGCGCGCCAGGAACCACTCAGTGCCGGACCCGTGCGTTCCCTTGTCACTGGGAGCACCTCGGAATCGACCCCACGTCGCGACTCCATGGGAGTGGTCGGGCGTCCCATGCACTCGCACGTGCGCACTGACACACCCTCGCTCTATCTGTCTCCCGAGTCTCTGCGTGCGTGAACTATTTCGATCAAGTGCACACAAAATGATGCGCCTCTTTTTTTTGCGCGTAAGGGCGCCACAGTAGGGGGTGTGAGGGTTCTCTACTGTCAGAGTGGGCGATGGCGGTCTCCTCGGATGCGAACGCGATGGGAGAGGAATGCCCTGTCTGCTTCGGTGCGTTGCGCGGGGACGATAGCGTCGTCTGCCCAAACAGGCACAAGGTGTGCACGGACTGCTTGCGACGTCTGGTGGAACCATGTGATGTGGAGTTTCCTGCGACAGGGTTCTGCTACCGCTGTCCGATGTGTCGCGAGGGTGCGGTGCTGTCTCGAATGCACATTTTGGTACTCATTTGCGGGTCGTGGAGTCGAACGGAGGACAGGTTGCGCGAGGGCTCGTTTCGGAGCGAGCACGACATGCGGCGATGGAACGCGGGATGACAAGTGGAAACGGAGTGAAATGTTGTGTTTGTTTCAAAACTCATTTCTCTCATTGGTTACTGTTACACCGTGTCTCGTGGTGCGTGAGTTATTTTTCAGTGGATACACCATAAACTAGACATGCAACAGGGTCCCTGCCTTGCACACTGCTACTGCTCCCCGCGCACCCTTCTGTTCGCGCGTGTTGCCATTGGGTACACCGTGGCGTGTATTCTCTATTTGCTCTTCACGCGCAACATCGGCACACCATTTGCGGACAGTCTCACCGACGAGCAACAGGCCATCAAACGGTCTTCGAGCATGGCACGCGCCAACGTCTTTCTCAAATCCGTGATCATGAGCACGGTACTGGTGCGTGTGTGGAGGCCACTGCGTACCTAACCACGGGATATACCACGGGACATTTACCATCGACGATGTGGGTAACCAGGACAGGAGGAGGAGGGGGAGGACAATCCCAACGAATGCGGAGACCACGAAAGGAGTCGTTGAGCGATGACGTCGAGGAGGACGACGATGTCGACGTCCGTGAACGGCGAGGAGGGGTGGGTGGGCGCATCTATCTTTTTGGTTGGTACACCTGTCAGTATTTGGTACACGACGACAACGAACAACTGCCAATGCAACTTTCCGTGCAACGTCTCTGCGCGACAGCGACCCTCCCAACGCGCGCAACGTCTGGTGCGGCGGGATACGACATCACGTGCACGGAGACAGTGTCCATTCCACCGAACGAACGTCGTCTCGTATCGACTGGTATTGCACTCGCCATTCCTCATGGATATGTTGGGGTTCTGAAGTCGCGTTCGTCCATGGCGTGGAAGAAAACCCTCGACGTCGAAGCCGGAGTCATCGACTCCGATTACAGGGGAGAGGTGAAGGTGCTTTTGCACAACGCACATCCGTCTGCGGAACGAGTCGTTACATCGGGAGAGCGTGTTGCGCAGATGCTCGTGTTACCCGTTCCGCACCTGGTCGTCGCAGAATGTACGTGTCTTTCACCCACAGATCGTGGACACGGAGGCTTTGGTTCGACGGGTGTATAAAAAAACATGTGTTAGGGTACAAACACCCATCATGTCTACCACCAGCGTCAACGGTTCGCGTACGGGTGGGATAGTTAGTGGAATCGTAAAGGTAGTCGGCGTTGTCACCCTTTTCTCAATACTCACGTTCATGTACTCTGCTGAGGAGTTCAGCGGCATCGATGTCGAGACCGACACCGGGCTTAAACGTCTGGAAAACCGCATCTACTACGTACTGACCACGCTGTCGTCCGTGGGATATGGAGACATTTATCCGGTGTCATCACGGGCACGAGTCACGGCTGGTGGTATGATGTTGCTGATGCTATACAGCATCGTTTAGATACGACCATGCCGACCGTCGTGAGACCACGATGACAAGTTCTCGTCGGGCGCGTGTGAGAGCTACGACAAATCGTCGATAGTCTGACCAGAACCCGAGACCCGCAGTACCGTCGCGGACGAGGCTCACCACCACAGCGTCGGCCTCGCGTCCCTGAAACGAGTCGATGGTATGCACCGGGGCGCCCAGACCAAGTGAAAGAATACGTCGGCACTGTGCGACGTATGGACAGAGTACCGTCACATTGGACGAGATGTTTCTGCAAATTTTTTGCACCTCCTCCACCTCCCTTGGATTGTAGTATGAGGTGCCATCCGCCATCTCCTGTCCGTCCTGCACCTCGACAATTCGAACAATTCCACTCTGTGGTGCGTGTGGTCCACACGTCAGACGTCCAGCGTAGAAGCGTCCGTTGGTGAGCGCCAGAATTTCCGGGCACATACGGTTCTGTTCGGTGAGTGACGTCACGTTATCGTAGTTCTGCGTCATGAGACGCTCCATGAGTGACCGGTCGTGGCAGAACGTGCGTCCCGTCTCGGACACCACCGCGGGAAGTTGATGCACGTCACCCGCCATCGCGACAAATGTTACGTCCGATCGCAGTAGCGTCCAAATCCATGCCTCCATGCACTGCGCTGCCTCATCGATCAGGACGTTTTCGAAACGCTGACCATCCAGTATCGGTCCACTTCGTGACGAGATGGTCGCACACACGATGCGTCGGGTGGGATCGTTGCTCTGCACCGCTGTTCCTGGAGGAATCCGATCGGGTGCGAGTGTGAGTGCACATTCTGCACCGTAACCACTTTTCAGGCACCGTTCGTACAGGTTTGCTGCACCCACATTGGTCGGAGCACACAGAAGAACACGACCCGTAAGACGCTCTATGCATTGAACGAGACGCATCGTCTTCCCGGTTCCTGGAGGACCCTGAATGAGTTCCAATGCATCCGACGACTCGGCACGGAGAAGCGCATCGTGCAGGGATGCGTGTGGAGAAGTGCGGTGCAGTGCTGCGAGGTGTCGATGGTGTGGAAGTGGGTGTTCGTAAAACCGTTCGTTGCCTCGACTGCGTGCCGCGACGCGTGAACGTTGCAACACCACGTTCATGGAGGCGTCCGGAAAGGGGTCTGAACGCCGTGCGGGTCTCGGTCGTTTCGACGCGTCGTCCTGCTCTACCGACGCCGTCTCTGTGTTCTGTTGCAGCTCCTTCGTACGACGTCGATTCTCCCTCTTTTCTCGTTGCTCCTGGAGACGTCGTTCTCTCACATCCGGTGCCTCCGCATCCCGCTCACGTTTCCGTTCACGACGCCGTTCGTCCGTTTGTGCGCTCTTCTCTCCGCGCCGTATGGCAGACGAAATCTTCCGCTCTGCGTCTCGTTCTGATGCTCGTTGCGTCTTGTTTATGACGACCACAAGCTCATCGTGATCCGGTTCCTGTATCACCTCCTCCCTCGTGGCGTGGTAACCAATGCGCGGTACGTCGTCTCCCCTCATGCGAAGAATCTCCAGCGATGTCTTCGACGAGACGATTCCAGGTTCCACCGTGTCTACGTCCACCGGATGATGATAGGGTTGGTCGGGCCGCGCGGGTAACGGTTGTTGCATACATTCATGCGCCTCGTGGAGGAGAACGTCGGTCATTGCGCCCACTGCACTAGCGATTGAGGAGAACGTATTGGGAAGTGTTTCCGTCCGTGTGGGTGCCTCGTGGAGAGTCACGGCGGATTGCAGTAACTGTTCTGCGCGCATGTTTGAAATTATATCAAAATGAAAAACCGAGTCGCAACCCAACGCAAAAAAAGATGGACGACGACGTCCTTTGTGAGATCTTAGTTCATCACGGACCGCTACGGATACTTTTGCGTGATTCGTTTCTCCGTACGCACGTTGCCGCGCGGCGCATTCAACGTCGATGGCGATCATGTCGCTTGGTTCCAGGAACACAGGTATTCTGGAAGTTTGTAGACTCCCTTGCTCCATGGACTTTGGGTTTCATATCGATCGTGTGCGGCAGGCTATGTATACTACAAGTTGCACCCAAGGCGTCCTACGTGTTTTTACCGCACCCGAACGTGCGTTGGAGAGTGTTAAAGGAGTTGAAATAGTGGATCCGAGTTTTCGGGCGCGGAGGTGGTGGGTCGTCGCAACATCATGAAGGCGACAACCGCGCATCCACCGACGACGATCAACGGCATGAGCGACGGTGTCGATGAGGTCGTCGCGACATCCGCTGTGCCCTGACCTCGTGAGGTGCGTTCTCTCTCTAGCGTTGCTCGGAGGTCGCGTACCGAATCCGCCATGGTTGGTTATAGGCAACGGTTTTTGTCGAATGCAAAGGAGCGCACATGGTCGTGACCATAAATCCGATGAGTAGTCCGAGTGAGAACACCACCAACGTCTGTGTAGGTTTTGGTGCATGAGTTGTGGCGACACCTCTTTGCTGACGATGAAGTATGTTTTCGATTCGTCGTTCGAGATCCGTGGGATGCGACATTTTTTCCTGAGATTGTAAAATAAGATGAGTCTCACGTCCGCAAGATTCGCCGATGTTTGGCCATCCTCGGTGCCGACCGAGAACGCCATTTCCGCGCGGGTCGCGCACGTCGTCGATCGGAACATACCCTCGTCCGACGTCCAGACGATGCTGAACGAGATGCATAGGGAGATGACGAGTCGTACTCACATGTTCATAGTCGTGCTCATTGTGATAACCGTTTTCATGATGCAACGCATCGGACGATTGGAACAACGCCTCATGATTCAATCGATGGCGGGGCCTCCTCGTCACTGGTGGTGAGATCAATGCAGACAGACAGGTAAACGTAGATCTCGATGCACCTATGTACAATGTGAGTGAGGGCGTCCTTGTTTCCAAGAATTAGAAAGCTCAGCGTTTGCACGAATCCGTGAAATCGAATCCGTGCAGCATCGTCGTCGTTCATGAAGGGATTGAATGAGGAGGAGGAGTCGGACACCAAAATGCGACGATGGGGTGGTAGACGTGACTGCTGTTCATCAAATCGTGTGAGGATAGCCAACAATGAGTTCATGTAGGAGGGTGCGTCGAGTTTAGGCACGGTGTCGTGCATGCCAACCACAATGTAGAGCGTCTGCGACATCGGAAAGGGGACTGGTGTGGACTCCAAACAATTGCCATCGACCATGTATTCACCATCGATGCATACGGGGCGGAACACACCGGGTATGCAACACGACGCGGCAATCGCATCCACGACGCGAAGGCGAGGGTGTGACTCGTGCGAGAGGTACACACGGCATCTACGTGAGAGACTTGTGGAAACGAATTTGCAATCGACACGTGTGAAACGGTACAGGTGTTCCAATGTCACGGACGGGCTCAACCCTCCGTGATCAAGGATGGTACTGGCAGTGTCCACAATGATGTCCGTGTTGGATGCTCCCAAATGTTTTGCGATAGAATGAATGTCTCGTGTGAGACGTGGCATGAGGTTTGCCAACGGAAACGAGTCCTGTAGTTGGTCCATGCTGACTCCTAGAATAATGGCAAGTGCGGTAAAGCAGCCCGCGCTGCACCCGGAAACCCCCTTCAGTGAATAGCGCCACTGTGCAAACGCGTCAGGTCCCAGGTACGTTTCCAACGCTGCGAACGCACCCACCTGAAGATAGCCCTGTGTCCCTCCACTGGAACATGAAACGTACCGTACACGTGTGGTGAAATAACTCATAATGCGTTACCTCTACACTGCAGAACTTGTAAATAAGGGTTGTGGACGCGTTGTCGTCTGCTCATGATGTTGAACATGATTTCGTAAAAACCTCATTCCCACAATACAGAGTGCGATGGTGGACGACATACCTACTACGGCGACCATGACGACGGATGCAGTGAGGATCTCCGACATCTGTTTCCCTGTTCTCTTGCGTTTTTTTTTGTGTCAGTGTCGCCGTGAGATCACATTTAGAGACAGTCACTGATGTCAGCCGTTGCGCTAGGTGGACTCGACAATGCCTCCAGAGGACAATTCGTTCACAATGAAACAACAGAATGGGCACTAACGAGCGATCGACCCCTCGACTTTGTATTGACGTGTGACGAAAACTCCGTCTACAATGAGATGTTACCGGGGCGCCTCGGAATGTTTGTCTACCCGAGCGACATTCGATTTCATGTGACTGGCAAAAATCGCACGTCCATGGCGGATTTTAACACGGTTGTGCGCACAGAACAAGCGATGTTGAATCGTGAACGTGCACAGAACATGCACCATCTAACCGTGACGCACGAAATGGAGAATGACTTCGTCCCCAACCAGGATGCACAGGATGAATCTGAGGAGGAAGAGGAGGAGGAGGAGGGTGAGGAGGAGGAAGGGGAAAACGCAACACTAGAAGAGTGCTTGGAGAGCGATGACGAGGGTGAGGTGTAGGAGAATCAGAGTGGCTCTCTGTAGTTTCGTATGACGAAGGAGACAAAAAATGTTGACGCGATACGAGATGGCGCGCCTTGTAGGAATACGAGCGCTTCAATTGTCAGAGGGCTACGAACCACACGTATTCATCACGGATGAGCGTCTTCGTCGCGACGCTGTGTATGTCGCAGCATTGGAATTGTACGAGAAAAAAATGGATGCATGCGTGGTGCGGAGGGGGGTTTCCAAACACGTATCGATGCTCAGCAATCCATTGGACCTCGTGACAATGTTAAACACTCGAGACGGCGGTGAACGCGTTTACGGATCGTCGGGAATATCATCGACGGCACGTACGTCATCTGTGTATGACGCGAGGGACGGTACTACGTCGTCATCGTCCATGGGAAAGTCGTGTCTGTCGCGTGACGAACGTGAGGGCCGATCATCGTTAACGCCGTCCATGGAAAAGTCGTGACGATCATCCATGTCGCCCTCATGTGCCCCCTGATAGGACACGTCGGTGTGCAACGCAAGATCGTACTTATCCGCAAACTTGATCGAGAAGTTGGGTGCCTCCCCGCGATACATGCGCATCATATCCTCAGCCAATTCACGAATGGCGCCACCAATGGTTTTCTCGACCTCTGTACCTCGAAATTCCATCTCCTTGACTCGCTTTTCCAGATAGCTGGAGCCGAAGAGCGTCTCAAGATTGTCATCGTCTATGCGAGGCGACTCATGCGAGAGCTCCTCCGTGTCTTTCCTTACCTCTCCCTCTGCGTGTTCCTCCACGTCCTCTGTCCCTCTGTGACTACGTTCGCTCTCCACACGATCGCGAAACTCCTCCACTAGAGATGGATGAATTTCCCAGATACGATCGGAGGCAACATTGCGATTGTCAAGGTTGAGAACGGCACCACTTCCCTCCAAAACAGCTCTGAATCGAACCGTCCCATCCACTTCGCGTTCGACGTTTTCTACACGTGCAGAGGGAGCGTCGTCCGACGAGCGGTACGTAGAACAGGGATCACCCTCCTGACCAATACGTACGCGATCCCCTGGTTGCAGGAAGTCGGAGTACCGGTTCATGATCCAACCCACAGTAGCAAGGCGATCCGGGTCCCAGAGTTCAGTCATTGTATTTGAAGTAAAGAGGATATAAAAAAAGAGCACGCGTTTAACATACAAAAATCATTCGTTCGGGATCACGTCGACCACGCGACCAGGAGTTGCGATGTACACGAGGTGCTCGTCTGTTTGTCTTCCATCTTTCAAACAGGCGTCGCACAGGGATGTAATCGGAGACGTTCCTGAGCACACAATCGTGAAGAGATACTTGGATGTTACGTTCAATCGCACGCATTCTCAGACGTGTTCGTACGTCGCAGTACGATGCCACCAACGAAAGAATGAGCGATGACATGTGTCGTTTATTCAAACTCGTCGTTTTTTTTTTCAACCTCATGCGCATTTGCAATCAGCTGTCCCTCGGATATTCCCCTCATGGATCTGGGCGTGCTCATGTAACGAAATGCACGAAACCACCCGACACAACACATTCGATGCTCGTTGTTTACTCCTCCTCCGTAAATATTCCCGCACGTCGCAGTGCATGGAGGCAGGTACGGGAACCCAGAACGATTTCCATGTCTGTTGGAACGATGTCTACAACGCGCATGATTCGATGCATCTCCTCCGTCATTGCCCCGTGGAGTCGGCAACACAGATTGCTGATGCATTGCGACGACATTTGCTCCGTGATCACTCCGGTACGGAACTCGCGCGACCACACCTCGTAAAGCACATCGTGGAGTTCGGATGTGTTCGACATCGTTCGAGAATGTCCTTTCGTTTGGTACCGTACCAAAAAAATGATCTTTTGTTTTCGTTACGCATTTTTTTCACACATACCCGACGATATCATGGGATAACTCTACTCGCCGTCTACGCAATATCCCCCTCATACTCAGGACGCAGGATGCGTCGCACGTGGGCGGGAATGCGAAGCATTTCCAGAATCTGGATGCGCTTCTTTGCTCCATTGTGGGCCGCGTAATCGCGTTCGACACGCTCGCGAACCAGTGCGAGAGCCTTATTCAACTCCTTCGTCGTCATGTTGAGAACACTGTCGCTTGCACTCGACTTGCGCAGTTTCTCTCCGCGCTGCTGGAGCGACAGGGAGGAGGATGACTGCGCATGGGTCGTCGTCATGCGACTCTTGATCTTCTCCGACTCCTTCAGAGGGTCCTTGAAGGCGCCCATGTCGAAGCGCATGCGCATCGGGTCCTGCACGGACGACATGTCCAGAGAGAAGTCGATCGGACCGTCCACCTCGAGGAGCTTCTGCGCGAACGCGGCGGAAATGAGACCCTCCGAGTAACGCTGCCAGACCTTCTTGTTCGACTCCATCGTCTCCTTCTGAATCTGCTTCTTCGCGTGCTCAAGGTCGACAATCTCCATCGACTGGTTGAGGCGGAGCGTGCCGAGCACGCGGTGGTTGGGAGGAATGAGCGACAGGATCGCGAGTTGCGAACGCGTGAGATTGTCACCGCCAAAGTCGCTCTGGGAGATGATCTCCTTGGTGCGAGGAGTGAGGAAGTCGTTGCCGACAAGGTTGTCGTCCTCCTGGAAGAGCGACACCTCCAACTCACGCGGCTCAAGGAGGTGAAGCGGAACACCCTGCAGGTCCGCTCCTCCCTCGAGAAGCATGCCGAGAACCGTGTTCTGGAGGAACTCGATGTACGCGTCCTGTAGGTCCACAAGATCGCGATCGAAGTCGCCACGGCTGTACCCGCGACCGCGCTTCATGCGAGCGCGATTGAAATTGTTGTCGTGAAGGATCTTGCGACGCTCCTGGCGAAGGAGACGGGTGTAGAGAAGGGTGGCGTCATTCAGGTACACCTGCTTGTATATGGCACACACGCGTTCGCCACGGTTCATGGGACTGGAGCAGAAGGTGGCAAGTTTGCTGTTCAGACACGCAAGTGAACCGGCGTACAGTACGACACCGCGGTCCTCACGCTTGTTGATGGGGGAGGGACTGAACCCCATGATGCACGGGATGCTGTCGTCGTCGGTGTTGCTTCCCATACACTCGTACGTGTCCACATAGAGACGGTACAGGTTGCGCACAATGCGCGGCACCGACTCATCCTCGGTTCCGTGGTTGCAACTGGCGAGTGCGATGATGGCGTGAGTACGCGCGTACGACAGGAAGTTGGAGATGTGCACGGTGGACGCCTCCGGCATCTGACGCTGCTTCGACGAAAGGTCCGCGTACGGACGATACTTGTACTGGAACATGTCCTGCAGCAGACCCGTGTCATGGTACTGGTTGCCAATGCGCAACGGATTCGTGAACCCGAAACGGTTGTAGATTAGCTGACGGTGACGTCCAGAGTTGCCCGGATCCGTGCTGCGCTCCACGATGTGAGGAATGAAGTCCGCCTCAACTGGCGTACCACCGTACTGCGAGAAGGGGTAGCTGCATCCCTCCTGATGGATGACGGGAATCTGGTACCGGTTCGCGTTGAGGAGCCAGTCCTGGAAATGTTCGGCACGGTAACTGTCGCAGTGATACACCGAGTGGTACGACTGATTGAACACGAGCGAGATTCCTGTGCCATTGTTCGGGAGCCACGGGTTCTTCGGGACGCGGAACTTGCCATCGAAGAGACCCACAGTTCCGTACAGACGCATCTGGTGCGCCGGTGCAAGGGGCATCCAGGCGCCGGTAGTGCCAGTGGTGTCCGCTCCCGACGAGTATGTGGGAAGCGTACCCCACAGGACGGAGAGCGCACGTGCCCTGCGCAAATCCTCGCGCAGTTCGTGATCAAACGGCAGAAGAGGGAAGTACGCGCGCCACGTGTCGTCGCAGAGGTTACCGATGAGCGACGATGGAAGTGCACTGGCGGGATGCTTCTTGACGTCGATCTCCCACATGCTGGACGCCTCACGCTCACGATAGATTTCACGGGAGCTGACAAAGGTCTCGACCAGAGTGCGGCACCAATAGTGCATGCTATCGCACTGACCCGCCTCGGTGATCTTGGGACGGTTGCAATCCGAGGGGTTGACGTACTCACGCGCGTGCCAGAGCAGTCCCGCTGCATCCAACATCGCGAACATCTGGGGACGCGTGATATCGACGTTGTACAACATGCTTCCGTTGCTCTCTGCTAGGTCTTCAAACTTGTCGTACTTACTGTGGTTTCCGACGGGAATGAGAGAGAATCTCGGCCCCTTCTCCTGAACACCCGTGTTCAGGGTCGTCGCACCAGCCACGGGCAGTTTCGCACGAAGTCCGTCTGGCAAACGCCCGCCCTGACTGTCGACCGTTCCAGAGGTGAATGCTCCTGCGGGATGAATCGGAAAGTATGTCCGTGTATTCGCAACGAACGTGTTGGCCTCTCGTGCCTCCATTCTCACAAACGGAACGCCTGGTGGCCCGTTATTTCGTGTGAGGTCACCCGGAGGCGAACCCTTGTGGAAGGGAGGCGCACGTCCGGACCCGTACGTTGCATCCTTTGCGCCGTCGGTACCACGCATGAGGGGTTCGGGATTCGCGGCAGAGGGTGGTGGAACGACTCCAAGGGACTCGATGACGGGTAGGTAATGGGAACGAGTCTTGAGACTGTCTGCGGCATACTTCACAAGAGCCATGATGTACTTCTGCGACGCACTCTTGAACTGATTACCGACATCGCGAGGAGTGGTGAGTGCTGTTGCTGCACCGATTTTAGCTCCTCCACCATATTGGAAGTCGTCATTGAGAAGTGTACGTTCTGGGACTGCCGCTCTGTGGTACTGTGCAAGGAGAAGTGCCGGAGCGGACGCACGTGGAATGCATCCACACTCATGGGAATTGGAGAAATTGGCGAAAC
>Ga0315315_10001069_pt1 | contig 24821 bp, 24 predicted proteins | sample M140m3416metaG_FD_203699 | JGI IMG/M metagenome (GOLD analysis project Ga0315315, IMG submission 203699) | Ammonia-oxidizing marine archaeal communities from Monterey Bay, California, United States - M1 40m 3416 | ecosystem: Environmental > Aquatic > Marine > Intertidal zone | place: USA...
AAATCTGCATAACTGTTAGGGGTAATGACTTGTACATTATGCCTAAATTGCTTTAATAAGTGCATCAATCCAAGAGAAGATCCCATAGCATCTCCATCTGGTCCTCTATGGGTTGTGATTACTATTTTTTTTGGGCTACTTAATAGTGTTTTTAGTGCAGTTGCATTTTTTCTCATAGCCCTGCAAAAATAGTAAAAGAATTTATAGCTTAGATGTTAATAATTTCTAATTTTACCACCCTTAATAATAAACATAAAAAAATTATCAAATGGGCATTACTAAAACAGAAGGTGAGATGATAGATCATGAAAATAAAATGATGGAGAAATTTAGGAAAGAAAGACAAGGGAGAATTGGAAACATTACTTTCACAATGATTAAGCCAGAGGCAGTTGCAGCTAACAATATTGGTGGTATTTTAAACATGATTGAAGAAGGTGGATTTAGAATAGTTTCTATGAAAAAAGTACAATTATCTCCTGAGCGTGCTGGTGAATTTTATGAAGTACATAAGGAAAGACCTTTTTATAATGAGCTGGTTGGTTATATGAGTGGAGGTCCTATTATTGCTGCTATTTTAGAAAAAGATAATGCTGTTAAAGATTTTAGAACTTTAATTGGTGCTACTAATCCAGCTGAAGCTGATGAAGGAACAATTAGAAAAAAGTATGCAACTTCTCTTGGTGAGAATGCTATACATGGCTCTGATTCTGACGAAAATGCTACTATTGAAGCTAATTTTCATTTCTCTAATGAAGAAAGGTTCTAAACTTTTAATTTGGTAATACTGAACAAAAGCTTCCTTAATCGGAGGCTTTTGTTGTTTTTATCTACTTCAAAACAATGTTAGTCAAAAGTTTTTTTCCTAAGCGATTATTTATCTGACTAATAAATTCAGATTTTTTATAACTAAGTTCATTTCTAACAACTGCTGATTTTAACTTAACATATAAAGTACCTTTATATATTTTTTGATCAGCAACATATTTGCAGATTTGCTTTCCGATTATTTCTTCCCATACTTCTAATGCATCTAATTCATTTAGTTTAGCTGCAAGTTTTGGATTTTTCATCAATTTCCTAATGATATCACCTATTACTCTATTATTGTTACTCCTCATTATTAACACTTCCTTTATTAATCTTAAATATACTAAATTTTATACCTGCTTTTTGAAGTATCTCCTTACTCCTTTCCATATGAGTGTCTGTAATAAAAACTTGTCCAAATACATTTTTATCAACAAAACTAATGAGTTTTAATATTCGATTATCATCAAGTTTATCAAAGATATCATCTAAAAGCAAGATAGGCTTGAATCCGATTTGTTGTTTTATAAAATCAAATTGTGCTAGTTTCAATGCGATCAGAAAAGATTTTTGTTGTCCCTGTGAACCAATCTTTTTAATTGAATGGTTATTCATTGTAAAGATAATATCATCTTTATGAGTACCTACTTGTGTGTAAGTAATTAGTCTGTCCTTTTGTTGACTTTCATTTAGTAATTTACTAAAATCTGTGTTATTTAATTGAGATTTATAGTTAAGCCCTACTTTTTCGTTTCCTGCAGATATTTCTTGGTAATAATGATTGAAAACAGGCATTAGTTCTTTTAAAAAACTACTTCGTTCTTTATGTATTATATTTCCATGCTCTAAAAGTTGTTGGTCATATATATCAAGTGTTATTGCATCAAAAAAACCTTTATCATTAAACTGTTTGAGTAGTGCATTCCTTTGTTTTAGTGCTTTATTATATTGTATCAATACTTGAAGATAGCTTTGTTTATATTGTGCTATACTACTGTCAAGATATTTTCTTCTTACTTCACTCCCTTCTAATATCAGATTGGTGTCTGTTGGAGATATAATAACTATTGGATATTGGCCGATATGTTCTGAAAATCTTTTATACTTCTTTTTGTCCTTCTGAATATTTTTTCCTTCACCATCTTTATGGTTGCATTGTATCTCAGATTGACAACCATCTTTTTCAAAAACACCTTTTAGCATAAAATAATCAGAATTAAATTTAATATTTTGGCTATCAATATGATTAAAATAACTTTTAGTTTGAGATAAATAGTGTATGGCATCAAGTATATTTGTTTTACCTGCACCATTATCGCCCACAAAGCAACTTACCTTATTTGTAAAGGTAAAATGGCTTACGTCATGGTTTTTAAACTGATGTAATTGAAGGTTCTTTAAAAACAATGTTCTATTTATTTGATGATTTATTACTAATAAAAACAATCCTACATATAAAAAACGGATTACTTTTTAAAAAAACTTATATTTGCGATCCAAAAATAAGATTATAATGGCTAATAAAAACAAAACAGAAGACCAATTTGCTCACATTGAAGAAACACTTTCAAAAACAGAGCGATTTATTGAAGAAAATCAGAATAGTTTAATAACTATAACAGGTGCAATTATAGGTATTGTGGCTTTATTTACAGTTTATCAAAATTTTTACATTGAACCAATGGAAAAAGAAGCTCAATCAGAAATGTACATGGCTGAACTTTATTTTCAAAAAGATTCATTTAACCTAGCACTTAATGGTGATGGTCAATATTTAGGTTTCTTAGATATTGCTAATGATTACAGCTCAACTAATGTTGGTCAATTAGCTAATTACTATGCCGGACTGTCTTATTTACATACTGCTGATTATGATAATGCTATTGAGTATTTAGGTGATTTTTCATCTGATGATATTATTTTGTCATCTTTAGCCCTTGGTTGTATGGGTGATGCTTATATGGAACTTGGTGATACTGATGCTGCTCTTGATGCTTATGCTGATGCAGTTAATAATTCAGATAATGATTTTACAGCTCCAAGATATATGATGAAACAAGCAATGATTTACACATCTAATGGAGATAATAATAGGGCTTTAGATTTATTTAAGGCAATTAAATCTGATTATAAAAATTCTCTTGAAGCAAATGGTATTGAAAAATATATTGCAAGAGCAGAAAACAGCTAATATGGCAACTAAAAATACTAATCTTTCCTCTTTTAATAAGGAAGATATACCAAATGCCAAAGGTTTTACCTTTGGTATTGTTGTTTCTGAGTGGAATTCTAACATCACTAATAATTTATATAAGGCAACCTTTGATACACTTGTTGTATGTGGAGTAAATAAAGAAGATATAAAAAAGTATGATGTTCCTGGAAGTTATGAATTGGTTTTTGGAGCTAAAATTGCTTCAAAGAAAAATCCTGATGCAATTATCTGCTTAGGCAGTATCATTCAAGGAGAAACAAAACATTTTGATTTTGTGTGTAATGCTGTAGCTATGGGAATAAAAGATTTAAATATAAGTTTGGATATTCCAGTTATCTTTGGGGTATTGACTGATGATAATATGGAGCAGGCTGTAAATCGTTCAGGAGGAAAGCATGGAAATAAAGGAGTGGAATCTGCTATTACTGCTATAAAAATGGCCTATTTAAATAAGTAAATTTTCTTTTGTTTTTTTGTTTTTTAAAAAGGTAAAAAGTTTTAAGTTTGCACCCCAATTTATAATGGTCGAGTAGCTCAGCTGGATAGAGCATCTGCCTTCTAAGCAGACGGTCACAGGTTCGAATCCTGTCTCGATCACTTTACAAGAAACTCAGTAATAAATTACTGAGTTTTTTATGCGTTAAATTTATTTATGCATGAACTTGCTTATCAAAGTATGAAAGTGATGTACTCCTTTTTCCATGCTTGGAGAAAACCTACCATGCTTGTAAAAGCGAGAAGCTACTCCTTTTTGAACTTGCTGTACTACTTCTTCATCTTCTAGTTCTACTTTATGCAAGTCTGCTCCTGCTCCACTATCTAACTTACTCTCATCCCAAACATAAGATCTGAACTGGACTTTAGTTTCATTTTTTGATATAGGTGTGATGATATTTACAGAAAGTCCCCAAGGATAGAAATTAAGCATCAAGTTAGGGAATAGCCAAAAGTAATAAGCAGCAATTTTTCTGCCGTAGTCTTTAGATTCTTTTGGTAAATCAAAACAAATATCATTATCTGTTGCTACTCCTAGCTGTAGATTTGCATATTTAAAAGTTTCAACATCATAATTATTAAAGTCTAGTACAGCATTAAGGTCATCATGAATGAAAGGAATATGGAAGCCCTCCAAGTAATTATCGCAATACAATGCCCAGTTGGCCTTAACATAATAGTTCTTGGATAAATCTTCTCGGTATTTAAAGTCCTCAATTGGCATCCAACCTACTCGATCCTCTACATCTTTTATTAATTCTTTAAAATCAAACTCAGGAGCTAAAGATGAAAAAATAAACTGTCTCCATTTAGCAACTGCTACTTCAGATAAATCATCTTGTGATGAAGGAAAATTTTGCATTCCTTCCGTTTTTGGCATAAATTTAAACTTACCGCAGTGCGAGAACTGCTTACCATGATAGCCACAAGTAATATGTTTCTTTATAGTTGTAGGTTTGTTTATTAAAATATTTCCTCTATGGGTACATACATTTGAAAAACAATTGATTGAGCCATTATTATTTACAAGCAATAAGGGTTCTGGTAATAAATCTCCTATGAACTGAAAAGGAAAAGCATTTCTATTTTCTTTTAACTTACTGTCATCAGTAATGAATTGCCAGTTGCGTGCAAATACATTTTCTAAAGTATTCTTAAAGATATCTTTGCTACAATAAAATTTTCCCTCAAGAGTTGAAGCATTAATTATATCAATATCAATTTTTTTCATGCTGTAAATTTAGGATTAAAAATAAAAAGTCCTAACTTTAAGTTAGGACTTTTTGCGGAGAGAGAGGGATTCGAACCCCCGGTACATTGCTGTACAATGGTTTTCAAGACCACCGCATTCGACCACTCTGCCATCTCTCCAAATACGGATTGCAAAAATAAAAATATTTTCAGTTAAGCAGTAGTAAATATTATTTATTTTAAATTGAAAAATTAAATATTGAAGAGAGTTGATTTATATCTATTTAGCTAAGATAATTCGTTTTTCTACTTTTCCAGTTTTGTAAAGATAAAATAAAACTCCTTTGTAATTTTGATTGACTTTTCTCCCATATATATCAATTATAGAAATAAGATCATCCCTATTAAAGCTTACTTCATCTACTGAAGTGTAATTACAATCAATACTGAAAAAATGTTGCAAATCTATGTTCTGAGTATTCCAATTATTAGCAACTGATGAGTCACAAACTTGAATGCACTCAAGGTTTGGATTTCCTTTACTGTAGAATGTTGTAATATTGCAATTGTTACTTATGTCTAAAGTACTAAGGTCATTACTAAAAGTTGATAGTTGTGAACTTACATTACCAATATTTAAAACAATCAGATTCGGATTGTCATTTAAGTTAATATTTTGAAGATTATTATTGTAACAAGTAAGCCATTCTAAAGAATAATTATTTGCTAAATCAATAGTATTTATTGCATTATTTTGGCATCTTAAGGCGAATAAATCTAACATAGATATATCTAAGGATGTTAAATAATTCTCTCCACAGAATAAATATCCTAAATAAATATTATTTGATAAATCAATAGATGTCAGTTTATTGTTTGAGCATTCTAACGAGTCAATCGCAGGATTTCCTGATAAATTTAGTTCAGTAATATTATTTGAATTACACTGTAGTATTTTTAATGAAAATAAACTATCAATCAACAATACTTCTATAGAATCCCCAACACAAATAATGTGCTTTAGATGTTGATTATAATTAAGGTTAAGTGTATCTAATTTATTATTAGAGCAATTCAGATATTGTAAATTACTAAAATCCTCAATTCCAGTAATATCAGTAATTTTATAAGAACCCGCTTGCGCATTAAAACTACTAATATCTAAGGAGTCAATACTATCAATGCTATCTGTAATAACCCAGCCATTATGATAATTATCATAATTTAAATCAATTAATTTCTGCTCAAAAATAGAATCTGGAATGAAGGTTATTTGAGCGTTAAGTGTATGGACTGAAAAAAAAAGAAAAGCTAATAATTTATTTTTCATAATATAAATTTAACAAATGCAAATATAATTAAAAATAGACTAGAATAATTATACATTTGCAATCATGATTACAAAGGTTGCCTACTACATCTTAATTTTACCAGTTTCCTTACTTCCGTATTCTTTTCTTTATGGGATTTCTGATATTTTTTACTTTATAATGTATCGAATAATAGGTTATAGAAAAGAGGTGATTTTTACCAATCTTAGAAACTCATTTCCTAGTAAAAGCAAGAAAGAAGTAAAAAAGATTATGAGTGATTTTTATCGTCACTTATGCGATATAATAATGGAAAGTGTAAAGGGTTTTACTATTTCTGAAAAACAGTTAAGAAAGCGCCTAATTATTAGAAACCCTGAATTTAGTAATTATTTTGCAAATAAAGGACAAAGCATTATTTTTGTTGGAGGACATTATAACAATTGGGAGATATGTGCACAGGCATTTGCTATGTATTCTAATCATAAATGTATAGGGATTTACAAGCCACTTAGTAATGCTTTTATCAATAATAAGATTTATACTTCACGCTCAAAGTACGGTATGCATTTAATTTCAATGAAGCAAACCAAAAAATCATTTGATGATGGTTATGGTCCTAAAGCAATTGTATTTGGTTCTGATCAAAGCCCTGCAAACCCAAAAAAAGCACACTGGTTAAAATTCCTTAACCAAGAAACAGGAGTGCTTTTTGGAGTTGAAAAATATGCCAAAGAATATAATTGGCCAGTGGTATTTGTGAGTATCAGTAAAGTTAAAAGAGGTTTTTATGAAGTAGAGTATTCCTTAATCACAGACAAGCCTATGGAACAACCTCATGGAAAAATAACGGAAGATTTTACTAAAAGATTAGAACAAGATATAATAAATCAACCACAATACTGGTTATGGTCTCATAAAAGATGGAAACACAAAAGATAAAAATAGCAGTTGTAGTTCTTAATTGGAACGGAAAAAGATGGTTAGAAAAATTCCTACCGTCCCTGGTTAATCATAGCAATGAAGCAACAGTTTTTGTAGCTGACAATGCCTCAACTGACAAATCAGTTTCTTTTGTTAAAGATAATTTTCCTAATGTTAGATTAATTATTAATACTACTAACGGTGGATATGCTAAAGGATATAATGATGCATTAAAGACAATTGCTGCTGAATATTTTGTGCTAATCAATTCTGATATTGAAGTTACTGATAGTTGGCTAACTCCTATTATTAATTTAATGGATAGTGATAAACAGATTGCTGCCTGTCAGCCTAAAATACTAGATTACAATAGCAAAAATAACTTTGAATATGCTGGAGCTAGTGGTGGTTTTATTGATAATTTAGGTTACCCGTTTTGTAGAGGAAGAATATTTGATTTTTTAGAAGAAGATAAGGGACAGTATAATGATGCTTTAGAAGTATTTTGGGCAACAGGAGCTTGCTTATTTGTAAGAGCAGAGTATTATTTTGAAGTTGACGGTTTTGATGAAGATTTTTTTGCTCATCAAGAGGAGATTGATTTATGTTGGCGATTAAAGAATATGGGTTTTAAAGTAATGGCTGAACCAAAATCAGTTGTTTATCATATTGGTGGCGGAACATTAAATGAAGGGTCTCCTTTGAAAACCTACTTAAACTTTAGGAATAACCTATTTATGTTATTTAAGAATTTACCAGCTTCTTCTCTATTTATAACAATTCCTATACGATTATTTTTAGATGGACTAGCAGCACTTACTTTTTTAAATAAATTTAATGGTATAGAACATGTATTGGCAATTGCTAAGGCTCACTTTTCTTTTTACTCAGCTATTCCTAATCTCATTTCTAAACACAAAATAATTACTCAAAAGAATAGATTAGATGGAAAAATGAATTGGTCTATTTTGGTTAAAAATAAGTTATATGGGATTAAGAAGTTTTCTGAATTATAAATAGTTTCTAGCCCAACCTTCCTTTATGGGTTTCAGATAGTTTCTTAACTCTTCTTTTTTCTGTATAGTTAAATCATAAAAGAGTGTATCCTTATTTGCAATAGACCCTAATTTAAAATTTGGTATGACTTGTATAAACTTGCCTATTTTACAAAATACATTTAAACGATTCATTAAAGAAATGGATAAGTTTTTTTCTAATTCTTGTATTTTTTTTTGTAATGTATCAATAGAGCAACCACTTGCTTTATTTTCACCTTCATCTAAAGCAATAATAATAAAATGGTTTTCTAAAATAGTAACGCCAGCCGTTAAGGGTAATTTATGGGCAGTCCAACTTTTTAAGTGTTCAGCAATATAATTTAGGATATTGCATTGTTGCTCGTTAGTTAAGGGCCTTTCAGATGCATAGGTCCAAATTCGAGAGGAATCAGGGAGGTTGTTAAAATCAGTTAGCATTAGAGATTCTCTGAAATTAGTTCAGCAATATCTCTTACCTGTGCAGCTCCTTCATTTATAGCTTTTACACCATCTGACATCATTGTATTACAAAATGGACAAGCAGTAGCAATAATATCAGGTTTCAATCCCAAAGCTTCTTCTGTACGATTGATATTAATGTCTTGTGCCCCATTTTCTGGTTCTTTAAACATTTGTGCACCGCCTGCTCCACAACAAAAAGATAGTCTTTTATTTCTTTTCATTTCTACCAACTCCACTCCTAAATATTTAATCAATTGCCTAGGTATATCATACACATCATTTGCTCTACCCAAATAACATGGGTCATGGTAAGTAACTTTTCTTCCTTTTAAGTTATCTTTTACGGTTAGCTTTCCTTCTGCTAAAATTTCTACAATAAACTCTGTGTGATGTTGTACTTTATAATTACCACCCAAGCTTTTGTATTCATTTTTAAGCGTATTATAGGAATGAGGACATGTCGTAACAATACGTTTTACATTATACGAATTCATCAACTCAATGTTCATCATTGCTTGCATCTGGAACAAAAACTCATTTCCAGCGCGCTTTGCAGCATCTCCTGATGATGATTCCTCTGAACCTAAAACACCAAAATTTATCCCTGCAGTATTCATGATCTTAACAAATGCACGAGTAATTTTCTTAGCTCTATCGTCAAAACTACCTGCACTACCTACCCAAAAAAGAATATCAGCTTCTTTTCCTTCACTCATCAATTCGGCCATTGTTTTTACTTGTAATTCACTCATTTTATTCTGTTTTAAAAACTTGAATAGAAACTTCTTTCTCTACTAAATCAGTAAACTTCCCATCAAATCGAGTAGCACGCACAATATGATTGTCAACCCAATGATAATTTCCACCTCTCGGCTTACCCATCAAAAGCCAATGATATTTAAATTTATTTTTATTTAACCAGTTCTCAGTTACTTCCCTATGTTCTTCAACTCTTGATGTGAAAAAAGTAATATAATGTCCTTCATCATACCATTTATTTAAAGTTTCCAATGCATCAGGATATATTTCCGCAGTAGCCATTCTTTCTGGCTCTTCATTTGGGATATCATCACAAATTGTACCATCAATATCAATCAGATAATTTTTAATATCATTTGGTAGTACAGGAGAAATTAACTCTCCATTAACTTTCTTTTCTAATAATTTATTCATCTCTCCAATTTAATCTATCAGCTGCCGAGAATTGCCAAGGAGCTCCATTATTTTCAATATTTGTGAACATCATATTAAGCTCAGTTGGTGCAGCTGATTGTTCCATTACTAAATATCTTCTCATATCCATGATGATGGATAATGGATCTAACTCGATTGGGCAAGCGTCCGTACAGGCATTACAACTCGTACAAGCCCACAATTCTTCTGGAGTAATATAATCACCTAGCAATGATTTTGTATCTTCTACTTTATTTCTTTTATTATATGCTATCTCAGTGATTCTATCTCTAGTATCCATCATTATTTTTCTTGGAGAAAGTAATTTCCCAGTATGATTTGCAGGACAGTTATCGGTACATCTACCACATTCAGTGCAACTATAAGCGTTCAGTAATTGTACCCAATTTAAATCCGTTGCATCTTTTGCTCCAAAGGATTCTGGTGCAGGAGTATTATTTTGAGGTGCTGCATATGGGTCTACATTAGGATCCATCATTAATTTCACCTCATTAGTAACCGATTCTAAATTAGTAAATTGCCCTAAAGGATTTAAATTAGAAAAGTAAGTGCTTGGGAATGCAAAGAAAATATGCAAATGTTTTGAAATTAAAACATAGTTCATAAAAGCTAGAATTCCGATAATATGAAACCACCAGCAAAACCTTTCAATAAAGTAAACTGTTTCGTTTGTAAAGTTCTCTAAATAAGGAATAAAAAACTGAGAAATAGGATTTGAAAATACTACTATATAATGACTATCACCTCTAGAAAGAAGAACAGAATCTGTTGCATTCATAACTAAAAAAGCAGTCATTAATAATATTTCAAAAACTAAAATTAAGTTAGCGTCTGTTCTTGGCCAAACTGTCATTTCCTTGCTCCAAAAGCGCTTTATTCTCAAAAAATTTCTTCTTACTAGAAAAATTATACAAGCCACTAACACTAAAATCGCTAATATTTCAAATGAACCAATAAGAAATTTATATAATCCTAAAGTTAATATAGAAGCTAAGAATCTATGGGTGCCAAATATACCATCAAATATTATTTCAATCATTTCAATATTAATAATTAAAAATCCTAAATAAAGAATAATATGTAAGATCCCTGCAACTGGCCTTCTTGTCATTTTAGACTGACCCATTGCTACTCGAAACATATTTTTCCATCTTTCACTAGGTCTATCTGATCTATTTATCTCTCTACCTAGTTTTATATTCGCTATAATTCTGTTTAAGTTTCGAATAAAAAAAGTGACTGCAACAGCAAATAAAATTAAGAATATTATATTTGAAATACCCATATTTTATTTTTTTGATTTTGGCTCAACATAAGGTTTTCCGCCACCTATAATTGAAAAATTAACATACCTACTTGGGTTCTTTTTAATATCTTCCAGTAGCTCAGCTAGTTCATGAGTAGATTTTTCAAAATTATCATATATTTTATCATCTTTTAGTAATAAACCTATATTTCCTTCACCATTATTTATTTTAGTAGTAATAGAGCTTATATTATTTAATACTGATGCTATATCAGCTTTTGCTAATGAATCAGAAAGAGCAGAGAAATTAATCAATATCTTTTTTATATCTCCATTGCTACTTTCTAAATTACTAGTTATTGACTCTAAATTTTGAACTACTTTAGTTATCCTATCATCATTTATAGATATTACACTATCTACTTTTATCATAGTCTTAGACATCAATAAAAAAGTTTTATCTAAACTTTGTAAACTATTCCTTAAGTTTTCTCTTGTATCTTTATTTAATACAGCGGTAACAATCATCATAACTGAATCCATTGACCCTATTAATTGTTCTGCTTTATTTTTTAGTGGTAAAATTTGAGCATTTACTTCATCTTGCAAAGTACCTTCAACAGCCCCATTTAATGTATCTCCTACTTTAAGAAAGTCAACTGCATCACCCACAATTAAAGAAATACCTTTGGTGCCCATCAAATCCTGGTTTACAATCTTACATACAGTATTAGAAGGAATAGCAAATTCTTTTTCAATATTAATAGAAACCAACAGTTGTTGATTATTTTCAATTAACAAGTCAATATTACTTACCGATCCAACTTTATATCCATTAACTAATACAGAACTTCCAACTTGTAAGCCTCCGATATTTTCATATTGTGCATAATAGGTTCTGCTTGAATTCAAAACATTTAATCCTTTAAGATAATTAATTCCAATAAACAGAACAACAATAGTAATTATTGCTACTATGCCAATCTTTAATTCTTTATTCATGATTATTTATTTTTTGTTTGCAAATCTAAGGCTTCTTTTGTAGATATTCTTTTTCCTTTGAAAAAAGCAACAACAAAAGCTTCTTTAAATCCTTGCTCTATCATTTTTAGTTTCAAATTATCAATTGCTAATCTATTTGTTTCATTTCCAACAAAATACTTAAATGTCCCATTTAACAATTGTTCTTCAGCATTAATTTCTTTAAATAAACCCTCACTTAGCATAGATTTTAAATAAGTACCTATCTGTACCTTAAAAACCACTCTTTCAGTATTGATTTCTTTTTTAGGCTTTGGAATGTTAATGATGTTTTTTTCTTTAACTTCTGATTTTTCACGCTCACTATTATTTGTTCCATCTACACTTTCTTTATAGCTTTTAAATCCTCTAAAAATAGCTGATGCAATATGTTCTTTTCCTATTTCAGTATTCAAAAAATCTTCTTCTTTTGGATTTGTTAAAAATCCAGCTTCAATAAGAATAGATGGCATATTAACCCTGCTAATAACATAAAAAGGAGCCTGCTTTACACCTCTACTTTTTCGTTTTGCTCTATTAGCAAACTCATCTTCAATTTTTTCTGCAATTGAAATACTTTGGTCAAGAAAAGTGTTTTGCATCAATGAAAAGACAATATAACTTTCAGGAGACTTTGGGTCAAAACCATCATATTTCTCTTTAAAATCGTCTTCCAGATACATTACAGAATTCTCTCTCATTGCTACATCCATATTAGCTTTTAATTTACTCATTCCCATTACAAAAACACTTGCTCCTGATGGATTAGGATTAGTAAATCCATCACAATGTATAGAAATAAATAAATCAGCATTTTTTTTATTTGCTAATTCTGTTCTTTCCCATAATTCTAAAAAAATATCAGTTTCTCTTGTATATATAATTTCAATATCAGGAAAAGCTTTTTTGATAGACTTTCCTAGCTTTAGTGAAATATCTAAAGCAATATGCTTTTCATATTTTGAATACCGTTTTGTACCCATAGTACCAGGATCCTTTCCGCCATGACCAGGATCAATTACTATAGTTCTTATTTTATTATTTTTCTTTTTATCATCAGCAAATAAGGGATTTACAAATAAAGCAGCCAATAAAAGAACGCCAAGTACGTTTCTAGAAAATATATGATATAAATTAATTATTTTTGACACGATTTTTATACTATTACTATTATACAAATATACTACTTAGATTGAAGCTTAAAGTCATTAAAATATTTCTATTTTTATTCTTATTAACAGTTTTTTGTAATAATTTATTAGCAAATATTAATCCTGTATTATCTGATACGATTGAAGAAAAAACTACTTTTTTTGATGATGAAATAAAACAATATGCTGAGGATTCTTTAAAGCTAAGTATTGATGGGAAAAAAGCATTTTTATATGGAAATGCAAAAATTGAATATCAAAAAACAACAATTACAGCATCATATATTGAGATAGATTGGAATAAAAACACAATATTTGCTTGCACTACTGCTGATTCTTTAGGTAACAAAATAGGACACCCAGTATTTCAAGAAGGTAACGAAAGTTTTAAAGCTCATGAGATGACTTACAATTTTAAAACTAAAAAGTGTAGCGTTAAAAAAATATCAACTAAAGAAGGTGAAGGTTATATTTTAGGTAAAACTGTAAAGAAAGTGGATGATAATATTTTCTTCTTAAACAAAGGTGATTATACTACTTGTGATGCTGAAAAACCTCATTTTTCTATTAGATCCAATAGGATTAAAATCATACCTGGCAAAAAAATTATTACAGGACCAGCTTACCTAACTTTTTTTAGCATCCCTACCCCTCTAATTTTTCCATTTGGTTATTTCCCAAATAATGACAAAAAGAGTTCAGGTTTAATTATTCCATCTTATGGAGAATCTCAAAATCAAGGTTTTTTCTTAAAAAATGGGGGTTATTATTTTACTATTAGTGATAAACTAGATCTTACTTTAAAGAGTGATGTATATACTAACGGAAGTTGGAATATCAAATCTAGTTTTAGATATAAGAATAGATATAAATACAATGGAAATTTTAATTTTAGTTATGGAAAGCTTATAAATAGCGAATTAGGTTTTCCTAATTATAGCGAGAAAAAAGATTTTAACATTAAATGGAAACACAAGCAAGATCAAAAAGCTAATCCAACTTTAAGTTTCTCAGCGAATGTAGAGGCTGGAAGTAGTACTTACTATAGAAACAACTCCTACAATTCTAATGATTACCTTAAAAATACAATGTCATCTAGTATCAATTTATCGAAAAGATGGGAAGGCGCAATTATTAATAATTTAAATTTTAACCTAAGGCACAGTCAAAACACTACTTCTAATAGAGTAAATTTAACTATTCCTGATATTGGACTTAGCTCAAAAAGAATTTATCCTTTTAAAGGAATTGGTAATAATGTAAAAAATCAGTGGTACGACAAGATTACAGTTAAATATAATATGATTACTAAAAACACTATTTCAACTTCAGATTCTCTTTTGTTTACTAGTGATTCTTATACTAAATTCAAAAATGGAATGAAGCATACTATTCCTGTTTCTGCCTCAATAAAAGTGTTAAAACACTTTACACTTACCCCTAGTTTTAATTTATCAGAAAGGTGGTATTTATCACAAATCAATAAAAGTTGGGATTCAAATATAGATAATATAAGAATTGATACAATTAATAAATTTACTAGAGCCCATGATTATAATTTATCAGCTGGATTAAATACTAAAATTTACGGTTTAGTTCAGTTTAAAAAAAGTAAGATAGCTGGAATAAGACACGTAATCAGTCCAAATTTATCTTTTAGATATACTCCAGATTTTTCTGAGGAAAAATATGGATATTATAAAACTGTACAGAAAGATACTGAAGGCAATACGGAAACTTATTCTATCATGAAAGATGGAGTGTACGGAACTCCTGGAAATAGAAAAAGTGGGAATATAAGTTTTGGAATCGGAAATATTCTAGAAATGAAAGTTAGGAATAAAAAAGATTCAGTTGAAACTTTTAAAAAGATTAAATTATTAGAGAGTTTAAGTTTGAACTCCTCATATAATATCTTTGCTGACTCTTTAAATATGAGTAATATCAGACTAAATGCAAGAACAAAATTATTTAATATTTTTGACATCACTTTCTCTAGTGATTACGACCCATACCTTACAAATGAAAGCAAAAACAATAGAATAAATCAATTTGAAATTGCAACTAACAACAGACTTGCAAGGTTAAAATCCTTTACAACTTCTATTGGTATAAATGTAAATGATAAAAGTTTCCAATCCGATAAAAAAGACGATGACGAAAGTGAGAAAGAAGATGATATAGAAAATAGAGACTTCTACTCAGTTCCATGGAATTTAAATGCAAATTACTCTTTAAATTACAACAAGGGTCATCAGTCATCTGACTTTGCTGATACGACTCAGTCTTTAACTTTTTCAGGAAATATAAAGATCACTAAAAAATGGAAAATTGGTTTTAGATCTGGTTATGATTTTGATGAAAAAGAACTGACTTACTCATCTGTAGATATTTATAGAGATTTGCATTGTTGGGAATTGCTTTTTAATTGGATTCCAATTGGCTTTCATCAAAGCTACACTCTTACTATACGAGTAAAAGCAGCTGCATTAAGAGACTTAAAATATGAAAAGAAAAGAGATTGGTTTACTCCAGAGTACGATTAATTAGTTAGCCAATTTTCAATCATTTTCAAACCATAATCCGTTATTATTGACTCAGGATGAAATTGCAGACCAGTAATATCAAATTCTTTATGTTTTATTGACATTATTTTTCCTTCAATATTTTCAGAAGTAATAGTCAATGCATTAGGAAAATTTTCTTTAGAAACAGCCCATGAATGATAATGACCAACTTTAAATTTTAAGGGAAGACCATTAAATACTTTAGAATTATTATAATGAATAATTTCTGAGGAAACACCATGTTTTACTTCGGATAAATTATAAAGATTTGCTCCAAAAAATTCAGCAATTGATTGTTGACCAAGACAAATCCCTAAAATAGATTTATTCTGATGGTATTTAACTAAAACTTGATTGAGAATTAGATGCTCTTTTGGTAGTCCTGGACCTGGAGAAAGTATTATTTTATTGTATTCTGAAACAGTTTCAATATTAATGTCTGAAGCTCTTAAAACATTAACATCGGCATAGAATTGCTGCACATAATGTTTTAGGTTATATGTAAAAGAGTCTTGATTATCAATAATTAAGACTTTCAATTTACAACTTTGGTTTTTGAAAAAATTGAGCAATTTTTCTGAGAGGTTTTATAAAACGGATTAAAGGCGGCTTTTTAAGTCCATTGAGATCCCACGCAATATTATCCTCTTTATTGCCTTTTATCCTATTCCATATTGATGCATTACTCTCACCTCCCACTCTCATTTTTATTAAAATTTCTGGAATATATTCTACAATTATTTTTTCTTTGTGCAATAATCGTAAAATCATTTCATAGTCAGCAGCACTTTTTAAGTTTGTATTATATAAGCCATATTTTTGGTAAATTTCTTTTTTTACAAAAAAAGTTGGGTGAGGCAGCATCCATCCTTTCTTCATAAGGTTATTTTTAAATTTTCCTGACTTCCAGTATCTGACAATTTTTCTAGCATCTCCCTTATCTACAAAAACTAAGTCACCATATAAACAATCACAATCTGTATCTTCAAAAACTTTTACAACTTTTGATAGCACATCTTGATTATAATAAAAATCATCGGAATTTAGAATGCCAATAATTTCACCATTAGCATATTTTATACCCTTATTCATTGCATCATAAATACCACCATCTGGTTCCGAAACAAAGTTATCAATTTTATTTTTTTTATACTCTATAATATCTAAAGTCCAATCCGTAGAAGCTCCATCAATCAATATATATTCTTTATTTCTATATGTTTGAGAAGATACGCTATCAATAGTATGTTTTATTGTACTCTGACTATTGTAAGAAACTGTGATAATAGATATTTTTGGTTTTTTAATCACTTAACGTTCAACTATAACATTTTCCATTACTAACATATCCATTTTTGTTCTTAAAAAACAATCTAAAGCCTCTTCAGGCTTATTTACAATTGGTTCATTTTCGTTAAATGATGTATTTAATAAAATTGGAACACCAGATTTTTCTGCAAATTTACTTATTAGTTTATGATACCTAGCAGAAATATTCTTATCAACTGTATGCAGTCTTCCAGTACCATCAACATGAGTAACTGCAGGTATCAATTCATGCATTTCTTTTTTAATATCAAATACTTTTTCCATAAATGGTACATTGTCTGATTGCACAAAATAATCTTCAACAGCTTCCTTTAATATTGAAGGAGCAAATGGTCTGAAACTTTCTCTTCTTTTAATTTTATCATTAAGTAAACTTTTTGCATCTGGTCTTCTTGGATCAACAATTATTGATCTATTACCAAGGGCTCTTGGGCCAAATTCAGCTCTGCCTTGAAACCATCCTATAACACCTCCTTCAACCAATTTATTAGATACTTTCTCAAACAATTCCTCATCAGAATAAACTGTAAATTTTACTTCTGATCTTTCCAATACAGCTGTAATTTCATCTTGATTTGATTTTGCTCCAAAATATGCTGTAGTAATTTCCGGAAGTCTTTCTTTACCTAAGATTTGGTTATTTAGGTACAATGCAGAACCGATACATGTTCCTGCATCATGACCTGCTGATGGGATATAAATATTCTTAAAAGAAGTGTTTTCTAAGATCTTGCCATTTGCAACTGAATTCTGAGCAACTCCACCAGTAATGCAAATATTTTCAGCACCTGTTTTTTTATGTAAGTGATTAAGCATATGGAAAATCACTTTTTCAGTAAATCTCTGAACTGAAGTTGCTAAATCAATATGCCATTGCTCTAATTCATCACTCTTAACCCTAGATTTTCCTAAGAGTTTACACCATTCATCAGTAAATAACGATTCAATTGTTGGACTTCCTCCTTCCCAGTCCATAGCAACACCTTCTTTAAAATGCTTAAAATACGCTTTATTTAGCTTGAACAATCCATCATCTGTCATTTCAAGAATTTGTTCAAGTTCTTGCAAATATTTTGGCTGCCCATAAGGGGCTAATCCCATTACTTTATACTCATCACCATAATTTGGAAAGCCTAAAAACTGAGTAACAGTTGTGTAAAAAACACCAAGTGAATGTGGGTAATTCACTTCATCCAGAACTTCAAATTTGTTACCATTACCAATTGCAGACATAGTAGATGTAAAATCTCCAAAACCATCAATAGAAAGTATAGCTGACTTCTCAAATCTAGAAGCAAAGAAAGAAGAAGCGATATGACTTCTATGGTGTTCAATATTATGAATAGTCGCTTTAATATCAGATTCTGGAAGCTCAAATAATTTTGCTAATTCACCTTTAATAGAGCTAACCTTTTTTGAGTTCATTAATCTATCCCAAATAGTAGAAATGCTAATTGAATTTTTAAGTGTATGAATAATTTTTTTTGAAAAATTAGCATTAGTATCTCTTGAAATTGTGACATGATCTATATCTTGAATAGAAATTCCTTCATCTTCCAAACAAAATTTAATAGCTTCTGTAGGAAAGCCTGCCCAATGCTTAATTCTTCTGAATCTTTCTTCCTCAGAAGCACATAATACTACACCATCTTTTAACAGACAAGCGGAAGAATCACCATGATATGCATTAATTCCTAAAATATACATCTACTTGTTTTTAATTATTTTTAAAAATATAGTTACAATTATTCCCCAATCATAATTAGATTTTACATAGTTTTTTATCTTATTGCTATCAAAATCTTTATTTATTATATCTGATAAACCAGTAGCAAAACTTTCCTTTTCGTTATCGACTAAAATACCACAATTATTCATTTCTAAATGCTTCCAAGGAGTTTTGTTTGAAACCACACAGGGCTTTCCACAAGCTAGAGCCTCAGCAATTACAATTCCAAAACTTTCAAATTCAGATGCTAAAACAAAATAATCACAATTTGATAGAAGTATTTTTTTCTCTTCAAATTCTACTTCTCCTATCAAAAAAACTGATTTATTAAGTTTTAATTCTAAAACCTGTTGTTCTAGTTGATCTCCGATTCCATCATCTCCTCCTGCTATAATAAGTTTAGCATTTTTATCTTTTTGTAAATAGATTTCAAATGCATTTATTAAAACATCAAACCCTTTAATTTTGTGTAGTCTACCCATAGAAAAGAAGATGTTTGAAACTTCATCAAAATCTATATTAGTATGCTTTTTTATTACTTCTATGCGAGATAGTTCTTCAGTATTTTGAAAGGCAGAAAAATCGACTCCATCATTTATAATTTCAACTTTTGCATTAGGATATTTTCTTAGAATATCTTTCTTTTCAATATATGATGATGCTTGAAAAATTACATTTTTTATAAATGGTTTCACAAACATAAATAGCCATAATTTCTTTATATTTTTCTTTTTATATTGCAAACCCCATGTTCCTAAACTTCCTCTTGGGCAAACAATTGTTTTCTTTCTCTGAAATATACTAAGAATTAATGAGATGATTGCTGTGTAATGAAAAAGGTATTGAATATAAACTACATCAGATTTCTTAATATCATGATAAATACCAAATAAAAAAGAAAAAGAAAAATTATTGATAAACTCTTCATGATAATATTTGATAAATAAATTATTTTGTTGTCTTAAGTATCTATTGGGTTTAAGATATAATCTATTTAATCCATTTGCATTAGTTGTTGAAACATAAATTTCAACATCATTTTCAGCTAATTTTTTAGATATATCCCATGTTGCTGATATGGGTCCTCCATAAAAATTAGCAGGGTAAAATGAAGAGGAAACTATACATATTCTCATTTTTTAAAATGTTTAAATTTATACCAAAATGAGAATAAATGATCCCCACCTTTTAAAATAGATTCAAACTCAGTATTATTTGCAAACTGTACTAAACTCCTTCTTTTTACTGAAGGTAAAACTTCATTGCAATAAAATCCAGGTAATGATGAATACTGTTTTTTGTAACCTAAGTAATTAGCTATTTGAACAACCCTATGATTAAATTTACCCTCAGGAAAACAAATTGAAGTTACTACACTATCTAAGAGAACTTCTAATTCAGATTTAGACTCTTTCAATTCTGTAATAATATCATCTTCCGAAATATTATTTAATATTTTATGTGATTTAGTATGGGAAGATATTATTATAAGAGAATGATTATTCAGTTCAATCAACTGCTCTTTGTTAATATGATTCTTTTTATTTAAGTATGAAGAAATAACAAATAATTGAATTGGAATCTTTAGTTTTTTTATCAATTCAATATTTTCATACAGACCTAGAAATGCGTCATCAAAACAAATTTCTATTTGACCTTTAGGTTTAGTGATTTCAGGAACAATTTCATAGCCATTTTTTGCGATAATTTGCATATGATTTTTAAAAACCTCAATTGGTGTTGACATTTCAGTATACTGTTTGTCAGAATGAATGTCATGATAGAAAATAACCTTACTTCTTTTCTTAAAATAAAAAAGAGAAGCAAATCGGACTATTGCAATTCTTATTTTTCTACGTATTGCCATTTTTTAACTTTATCTATTGCTTTATTTAAGCAATTACTATAAAAATCATAATTCCATTTATTTTTCATTAAATCAGATCCATTTTTAGAGAATATAAGTAGCTTTTTAGGATTTTCAAAAAGTTCTAACATGTACTCTCCAAACTCAGTCATATTAATTGCTACATATCCTGTTTCTTTTTTATGTATTAAGTCAAATGAAGCTCCAACCTCTTTAGTTGCAATTACAGGTAATCCTGCTGATAATGCTTCATTTACAACTAGTCCCCATGGTTCGAATATTGATGGAAAAACAAAACATGATGCTTTCTGAAATTCTTCTACAAGATCTTCTGTAAATCTTTTGCCTAAAAACTTTACTTTTTTTGATTGATATTTATCTATCAAATATTTTTCATCCTTTCCTCCTCCAACTATTCTGAGCTCAGCATTTAGTTCATTAAATTTTGAATTAAATACTTTAATAAGTTCTTCAACATTTTTATGTTTAAGAAGTCTGCCAACATAAAGAAAAGAGAAAACCTCTGGTAGAACTTTGTTTTTTTGATAAAATCTAGAATTATCGACCATCATTGGCATTAAAAATATCCTTTTTTCTGCCATTCCATAGTGTTTAAAAAGGTTTTTATGTGACTTGTTTCCTCCAGGAAAACCTAAAACATATTTTCTTTTAAAGATTATTGACAAATAAATCCACTTAATAAATCTTTTTAATGGATTAGCAGGTATCTGCAATTGTGTGTCTGATTCTGTTGCAATAAACCTTTTATTACAAGATAAAATATTTAAAATAAAGGTTAGTATAAAAGGATAGTTATTATATCCATTTACGATAATCATATTATTTTCTTTAAATATCTTAATAATATATCTCATCTTATTTAAAAAAGACATTTCACTTAGAAATTTTTTATTAGTTTTTAAATTAGATTTAACTAATGTATTAGATTTAATAAAACAATAATCAATTTTATTTTTATCATAAACATTCATTGCTAAATCTAGCGTATAAGATGCTGGCTCAATAAAATAACAGAATATTCTCATCTATATTTTTTATAAAGTTTCTTTAAAAATAAATTAACTGATTTTAAAAATAAAGATACGTATTTTTCAACTACTGTACTGTAGGTGTTTAATTCATATAAAGGAATAACTTTAGGGCCAAAATTCTGAATTTTATAACTATAATCCCCTCTTCCAAAATTGAATGTAGCAGAATTCTTCTGAGTAATTTCTTTAATAAATGCAGTATTACTTACTAAATTCATCATCTGTTGGTTATTGAATAAATCTATCCAAAAAGAAAAGCAATAACCTTTTTTAAAGATCAAAGAAATTGCTGTAGTATGGCTATCTATTAAAAGTTCATTAACAACTAAATTTCCCGATTTATAAAGACTTTCGGTAAGTGAAATTAAATTATTATTTAAAAAACTATTATCTCGCATCTTATTATTAATCATTTGTGATCTTAATTCAATTATCTTGTCAATTGGAAAATTTGAACTCTCAATTTCATAAAGTACTGTATTGTAATTATATTTATTAAGAATTCGTCTTAACCTCCTTTTTTTTCTATAGACAAAGTGATTAAAATTATCAGGAAATTTATCAGATTTTCCAATTTTTAACAATGAATAATTTAGAGTAAATGAAATTTTTTTTACTTTTATACTTTCTGTCTTTTTAATAACAATATTATTTTTTTTTAAGTTTTTTAGTCTTAATAGGCTTGCCAAATGATTTTCTTTAAGAAAATCTATAACGATTAATGAACTTGTTTCAGAAATAATATCGCAGAAATCCGCATGAGTATCATTAATAAATATAAGTTTATTTCTTTTCAACTCTAAAGGCCATATCTCAACTAATTCTCCATCTTTATAGTAACATATAACAAATGGTTTTGTTTGTTTAAAAAGAGAATTATAACAGTATGTAAAAGATTGGAAAATAGTATAATTTCCTTTATCAAAAAGTTCTTCCCATGCATCCTTTAAAAGTAGGACATCTTCTTTATTTTTTAATACTTTAATTTGCATGCTTTTTTTTAAACTTGGAATAAGAAAGAAACGCTAAAGAGAACCAAAAAAGGTTAGTGTGAAATTCATTAATACCGGTAATTAATGTTTCATACATTGAAGATATCATGGTATAAATTATAATAAACTTAAATACTTTTTCTGTATTATTACAATTATTAAAGAATGAAATTAGCTGAAATGCTTTAACAAATATTATTCCTATTATCAATCCCCCAAACAAAACGCCATATTGTAATAAGATAGAAAGATACCCATTATGTGATGCCATTATTTGCCCTTTAAATCTTTTTGGTAAGATTATATCTTTTGGTAGTCCAGAGTATTCATTTAAACCATAGCCAGAAAATAAACTATTATTAATATTCTCAATTGCAAATAAAGCTTGCTCTATTCTGTCATTAAAAAGACTTTGTTCAGCAAATCTATTTAGGCTAGTTTCTAGATTAAAGGAAGAAACTATAAAATAAATTGAAAAAGCAATTAATGAATAAATAATATTTCTGAAACTAAATCCATACTTTAAGCCTATGCTAATTGCAATACCTACTAAGGCACCTCTTGATCCTGTTGCTAAAGCAATAACTATCAATAGTAGTAATAGTATATTATTTCTAATAGATTTATCACTATACATAAGAATTGAAATCGAAAAGGCAATTGTAACTAAGGAGGCTAGCATATTTGAGTTCCAGATAATACCACTATATCTACCTAGTAAGATATTAGGCTCTATTATTAAACTAAGTAAAATAATAAATAGAATCAAATATACTATATGATTAAGAAATTTTTCTTTGTAATAATCAAAATTAAAAAATATTGAAATAGAGATAATAGAGAATTGCACTCCCCTAGCAAATAAATATTTTATTGCATCAATATCAGAAACTGAATGAAACAACACAAAATACAGTAAGTTTAAACTATTAAGAATCAATAGAAATGAAAATGCTTTATGAAAAATTACACCCTTTATCTGCTTGGGGTTTACTAATAAAAAAATAGTAAATATTCCCATTATAGCTAGAAAAATTTGGTTGCCTAAAATGAATGTGCTCTTTATTGATAAAAGCACTGTGTTGAACAGAAATATTACTGCTGCATATTTAAATAACCACTTAATCATCTTATAATCTTTATTACCTCCTTTACTTGCTTTATAAATATTAAAAAGTAGATCAGATATATTAGAAAGGGAACTAATATAAAATCTAGAGAACTAAAGTCAAAATTAGTGACTATAGAAAAATAAATTAATGGAATTGAAAATAATACTAATCTTAATAAATCCGAACTAAATGGAGATATCTTAATATTTCTCTTTATATAAATTACTTGTGAAATATTAATGAATAACATAAATCCAATAAATAAGCCAACAATTGCAACCAAATCAAATCTCATAACTAAAATTATTGCTAAAATAGTTATTGATATTGCTTTTATAGTTTGTATTTTAAGTTCCTTCTTTTCTAATCCAGCCATAATCATAAATGTGCCTGAGCTACCTGTGAATAAAGCTATCATTCTAGCAATCATTAAACCGAATAAATAAGGTTTATAGGGTAATAAATCGCCAGACTTATCAAATAGTATAAATATTTCATCTGCAAAGGTCATAATAATTATCATGAAGGGTAAAGTTATGAGATTTACAATAAAAGTTGTTTTCTTATATAATTCATCTAGTTCATCAATTTTTTTATCATCATATAGCTTTGAAATTGCTGGTGCGAAAACCTGATTCAAGTTTTTTATCAAGAACATTGACACTCCAGTAATAGTTAGAAGTATACTATAAACTCCAAGTTTAAAAGGAGGAAGTGCAATACTTAATACAATTCTTAATGACTGAGCTGAGAAGAAGTGTACAATAGAATTAGCATACATTTTCTTTGCATAAGATATCATTTTATTATCCCAAAGAAAGTCAGAACTTACTTTATGATTTAATAATTTAAATTCCTCCTTATTAAACCTTCTGAACAAAAGTAATAATGATAAAGAAGTTGTAAATAATTCAATTCCAATAAAATACAAAATATTGTTTGTGTATTGAAAAATTATGAAAGCTAATATTGCTCGAATTGGTACAGTTACAACTGTACTATATATTATTATCTCCTTTATTTTTAAAACTGATCTATATAATGCAGTAATTATTCCAGTAAATATTGAAATTGGAGTATGTAATGAAACAAGAAAAAGTATAAATGAAAATCCATCA
>Ga0315315_10001070_pt1 | contig 24817 bp, 13 predicted proteins | sample M140m3416metaG_FD_203699 | JGI IMG/M metagenome (GOLD analysis project Ga0315315, IMG submission 203699) | Ammonia-oxidizing marine archaeal communities from Monterey Bay, California, United States - M1 40m 3416 | ecosystem: Environmental > Aquatic > Marine > Intertidal zone | place: USA...
CCCCGGGGTCCCGTCGCAGTGGTCCGTGTACCGATCGTTCGAGCATATCATCCCGTTCACCTCCCGCGCGTGTTTGATGATGGACGCGTCGTCCGAGCTCCTCGCACCCGCCGGCCGCTCGACGACGTTCAGCTTGTTGACCTGAACCATGTCCCACAGCACCGTGTTCCTCCACACGCTGCCGCCCAAGTACTGGACGTTACCCGGGACTAGCGTGTCCAGGTCCCCGCCGTCCGCGAGGCCGTGCAGGGGTCCCTCGACGTACGACGCGGGCATGAACGCCACGGGCTCCACGCCCAACTCTTTCCAAACCTCCGACTCCATGGCCAGCACCACCCCGCGGGACAAAGGCAGCCTGGTGCGGCAGCCGAGCTTGGCGAAGAGGGAGGCGCTGTATGTCCACGCCAGGTTGGCACCGTCGAGGACCACCACCGAGCACGGAGCGTTCGAGGCGTCCGCGTTGTCGGGACGAGCGGCGGCGGCGTCGGTGGAGGAGCGAGATGCGTCCCCACCGCCGCGCGCGGGGTTCATGGGCGCCTCCGCCGCCGCCGCCGTTATCGTGGGGGTCGCGATGCGCGGACGCTTCGCAGCCATGACCGGCATGGCGCGCGGGGACGGCGTCGACGCGTGCCTCACTGACCGGGCCGAGCCAGGCACGGCGTGCCACCGTGCGAGCATCGAGAGTGGAGAGGTTTTTCTTCTTGGGACTCCCTGAGCAGCTGAGGCATCGGCACATAAATCCCACACAGAGCCCCCACCGACGCGGCACGGCGGCGAGGATGAGCGAGGGCGGAGACTCCGACTGGGAGTCCGCCGTCGAGGCGGTGAGCGAGGGCGTGCGCGCGCTGAAACCCCCGTCGTCCGGGCGAATCGTCGCCCAGGACGGGTCCGGGCTGAACCCGCCGACCAGATCCCACACCAGATCGCCGGCCGACGGCGGAGCTCGCGTTCGGAGCCCCAGCCCGCTCGGCGAGGCGGCGACGTCGTCCACGAACGTCGGCGGGGGATCTTTCTGCGATCCTCGCGCGGATGCGGCGTCCAAGGCCTGGATCGATCCCTTCCTGCGCGAGGCGCTCGAGGGCGGTGGCGACGCGCGGATGGCGGTGCTTCGCGTAGATGCCGAGGTGTGTGGGTTCGCCCGGGACGACACGCGAACGTCGCACGAGTTCGCGGGCAACGGGTACCAGCGCATGATCGCCCATAAGGTCGCCGCGCACCACGGGCTAACGTCACGCTCCGTCGTGGGCGCGGACGGCCAGGACAGAGCGCTCATCGAGAAGGAATCCGGGGTTAGCTCATCGATGGACCCGCCCGTCGTGAACCTCGCGGACGTCCGGGGCGATACCGACGAATCGGTCAAAGGGGACAAGAAGAAGAAAAAGGTGACGGTCATGAAACGCGGAGGAGGCGGGCGGGGAGGCGGCAATAATGGAGGGCCCGGGGCTGGACACAGAAAGTCGGGCGGGTCCAAAAAGCCTGGTTCCATGTCCGTGGAGGAGAGGGAGGCTGAGTACACGCGCGCCAGGGAGCGGATCTTCGGCGGCGGCGGCAGCGGCGAGGACAGCGGCAGGACCAGTCCCGCGAACAAGGCTGAGTTCAGGACTGAACAAGGCGCGTCGAGGGCTGAGTTCAGGACCGAGAGGCGGGAGGGCGGTCGTCAGGGTGGCGGTCGTCAGGGTGGTCGTCAGGGTCAGGGCGGTCGTCAGGGTGGTGGTCATCAGGGTGGTGGTCATCAGGGTGGTGGTCATCAGGGTGGTGGTCATCAGGGTGGTGACCGTCAGGGTGGCGGTCGCGGCGGTCGTCAGGCTATCGTGAGGAACCGGATGGCGGACTCGATGGACCCCGACTTTGTGCGCATGCCCTCGCCCGCGGCGTTCCACCCAGGTCAGGGTGGCGGTCCTCCGCCTTCCCACGGGCCCCCTCATATGGGGGGGTATTACGACCCCTCCCCCGTCGGCCCTCCCCAATACGACGGCTACGACCCAAACGGTGTGGATGCGTACGGGTACAGGGACTCGTACCACGCCCCACCGCCCCACTCACATTCGTACACAGACGTGGGATACGGCGGTGGCTACGGTGACGGTGACGGCTACGGTGACGGGGGTGGCGAATTTCCGGCTTTGGGGGTGGCGGGCGGACACGTTCCACCCATCTGGGCCCCGCCTCCCCCGCCGCCCGGTGCCCCTCCCCCGATGAATCAGCCCATGCGGGGGTACGATGCGCCGCCGTACGGGTCCGACGATAGGGTCGACGAGGCTCCACCGCTGAGATTTGGTAATTTCCAACAGCTCGGGTCGGGGTACAGACCGGGGCCCCGGTGACGCCGGGCGCAGGGAGATACTATATATCAGAGTTGAACGTGTGTTGTGTTGTTACAAGAGGCCGGCTCCAGCTAGGCTTTGCCGCTACCGCGTGGTGTTTGGAAGAGTCTCCCTAGGTGCAGACGTTCAGGTGCCCTTCGTTTGCAATCTCGTCAATGCTCAGAGTCTCGACGTCCCCAGTCGCGTACAACACCTTGGCGCTCCTGTTGCGGGTGTTCAGGCTCACAACCTCCGCCTTGTACCACATCCCGTCGTCAGGCCAGAACAGCTGCGAAAGAACGGTCGAGTAGGGGTGGGAGCGGTGAAGGGTCAGTCGGTGAGTGATGGATAACATCGCGGCGACTTTGATTCAGACTTGTCCTCTTTTACCGCCAAATAAAGGTGCAGATACGCGCGAACTGGGAGGTGGGCGGGATGTGAAAAGCGGAAACGCTCCGGGGCCGGCATCGGCGGCGTGGTCGTACCTCGATCTGAGCGTTGTTCAGGGCGGTTAGGTCGCCATCTTGGGGCTGAATGAAGCCTGTGGAGGGCTTCTTGAGGCCCATGGCGGTCATGGGCGCGCCATCCTCGCGGGTCTTCTTGCCGGGGGGCTGCGGTGGTGGATTATCGGGGGATTTTTCAGGGCGTTAGCGTTAGGCACACCGAGGCTCGGGAGGCGGAGTCGGCGGTCGTGGGGCGGCGCGGCGGTGTGTTCCAGCGACGAACGCGACGAATTCGGATTCTGGACGCCCTTGGTTGACATCGAAGCCGCCGCGGATGGCTCAAAGAGGTCGCGTCGGCATCGAAGTCGCGCGACGAGCGTCCCGGCGCCTCCGCCGGGAAAAGCACACCGCTGGCAGTGGGGAAATTGGGGAAAAAGCGGTGGTTGGGCTCGCGCTCACCTGGCCGGCGGCAGCGCCCTTGGCCTTCGCCTTGGGCTTATTCACCGCTTTACCCGAGAGGATTTCGTACACGGTGGGTAGGGAGTTGATGTGCTTGAAGAGCTTCTCCCTGCGAGCGCGGTTGGGGGGTTCGACGACGGTCAGCTCCGAGGCTGGCGGCCCTAACGGGCTGGAATTGCCACGCAACGCAACAAAGCGGTGAAAAACTAATCTGCGGGAAGCCTGAAGCCGGCGTTTCTCGCACCTCTCCTTCCCGTCGAACTTTGCGCCGTAATAGAACGCCACCGCCATCAGCCAAGCATCGGAGTGAACAGCCACCAGCGCGAGCCAGTCCTTCCTCTGCACGATCGAACGGGATGTCGTCAGTCCTCGAGTCCGCGGGGGTGCACGGCAAAATTTGAGACGCATAGGGCAAAAAAACTCACCTGCATCCCGTCGCGAGCGAAGTTGATGCCCAGCGCCGGCTCCGGGAGCTCGGGAGGCACCTCCTCGGCGGGCAATTGCACCTCCCAGGTCCCGTCGGGGTTGCCGTAGAGGCAGAGGTTCTCCTTATCGGGGTCGCACTGCTCGTAGAAGCCATCGACGTCTGCGGAAGCGGGGGTTTTTAGTGTGAACCGACGCCGGGAGATTGGCTGCGTTTGCGCGTACCTGATGTCAGCGCCTTGATGAGTCCATCGCGGCGAGCGCTGAAGTTGTCGTAGACATCCTCCACAGTTCGAGGGGCGGTCGTGTATTCACCGGACATGGTCGCTACGCCAGGTCACGGGCGCAGTCCGAGTGCGAATCTGGAGACAAGTAGCAAAGGTTTCCAACGAGCTTGCGGAGCAAAAATTGACCGAGTTTTCTCGACAGTGAAGGAGGACCCACAGTGCTAAGACTGAGCAAGGGGCGGGCGACCAACACTCGTTAGGGGACTATTGCTACCCCCGACTCTTCCAATCACGTCACATCTGGTGCGCCACGAGCGCGTCCTTGTCCGCCTCCTTGAGACAGATCTGGAAGAAGTCCACCACCATCGCTATCCACCGCCGTCCACCTGCGTCCACCTGCGGGTTCACCGCTCGGGTGGCCAGCTCACAAAACACCCGCCTGACGTCCTCGTCGCACGGTTGGCTCTGAGACGGGAAGTCCGGCGCCCCCACCGCCGATACGATCCACGCGTCCGCAGCCTGCGCGTACCTACCCCGCACCGCGTGAAGCAGCGTCGCCATGGGCCTGAGCATCTCCCTCGGGCACGTGTCGCCGCCGCCGCGAAGCGCGGCTCGCACGAGCGCCTCACCTTGTTGGGCCGCCCACCCGTCCACCGCGGCTCTGCCGTTCTGCCACGTGGCGGTGACTCCAGCCTTTTCCCCGGGTACGATCAGCGCGGACATCATACCCAGCGCGCTCCTCACCACGAACTTTTGGTTGGTGCCGATCGCGGCGCACGCCATGTTCATCGCCGGTTGGAGCGCCGGGGACGCGAGTAAGACATCCGGGGCGAAGAGGGCGTACTTGTGCGCGAGCTCGAAGGTTGCGCGCGCCAGCTCGGTTTGTTCCGCGATGGGCACCTGGCTCAACGCCGCGTGCGCCGCCTGGACGCACGCGAGAAGGACGGCGCCGAACTCTGACGCGACGCCCGGGTCGTGCACGCGGGACACCCCGGGCTGCGCCAGGTCCGCGGAGGAGAAAACCTCGACGGCGACGGCGATGGCGTCCAGGCACGAGGGGTGGCGGTGCGTCACGAACGCGTCGCGCAGAGCCTCCAGCAGGTGGGGGAGTAAAGGTGCGGCCATGGTCTTGGCGCACAGTAACGACCGGGTGTACACCTCGCACAGTGCGTCCACAACCTCCGGGGATGACCTCCAAGGCTCGGCGTTGAGAGCCGATAGGGTGGGCCACGCGGCGGACAGCACAGCGACGGCGGGGTGCTCCACGACCGCGCCCCTGCTGTTGGCCAGGTTGGAGAACTCCAGGAACCTCACCGCGGCAGCCATCAACCGAACCTCGGCGCCGAGCAGGTCCAGGCGGGCCTGAGCCAGGTTCGCCGCGCTCATGTGTCCCTGAGCTCGAGCCGCTATCGGCGCCACCAGGCGCTTGGCAAAATCGGCGCCCGCCGTCGGATCCGGCATGGACGCGATGACGCGCGCGATGCCCTCTATGACCGCGGACCTGTCGTCCTCCTCATCCTTCTTACCTTCGGATCCATCGATGACCGGCGCCGCGGGCAGGGCGTTCTGTATGGAATCGAGCAGCGACGACACGGTGTTGGCGTCGTGTAGCCTCTTTGCGCACCTGGCGCATACGCTCCTAAACGCGTGAGACGCCTGACGAAACGCGGCGGGGACCCGTAGGGCGCAGAGCAGGTACATGAGCACGGTTTCCAGTCGCGCGTGCCCCCGCGGAGTTCCCCCGAGCCACGGCGCGTACGCCCCGATCATCCTCGCCGTGGACTCGACGACGAGGGGATGCGACCCGAAGGCGTTACTCCCGGCGATGGCCGCGAAACCCGCCTCGCCCGCCGCAGACGCCGCGCGCCCAGCCTCACCGATCGTACCGAGTAACTGCTCCAACATAGCCGACGACTGCTCCGCCTCGGCTGAACCCTCGGGTGACGGTTCAAGGATATCCCGGCGGAGATAGGAAGCCACCGCCCGCGTCGCAAACACGCAAGCCTCGGCCCTCCGCCACGAAGTCGACTCCATAAGCGCCGTACCAACCTCCCGTAAGTACCCCGAACGCATCTGCGCCTGGCAGTTGCCGAGCAAGTCCGCCAGGATCTGTTCACGAAATCTCACAAACGTGTCCCTGTCTTCGTCCGCCTCTTCCCACGAGGTAAAGTCAGGTGGAAGCTCCGCGTGTTTCAGGCACGACGCGGCGAGTCGCGTGAACAGCGGCGCCCCCGCGCTCGGGTGCCGTGTCGACGTGGGCACCGTGTTCAGCATGAGGAAGTAGTCCGCCGCCGCCTCCATCACGGGCCGCTCGTGCGTCTCCACGAGCCTCAGCACGCACTCCATGAGCCCCAGGAACTCGTGCGACGCGTCGATACCCGCGGCGACGTCAGCGTCTCTTTCGCACAGCGCCACCGCGACGACGCACACGTTCCTCGCCAGGTCCTCGGACGCGCACGGGTCGTTCAACGCCACGGCGCGTTCCCCGTGGGCGATGAGCCCGCGGCAGACGCCCACGATCGCCGCCGCCTCCTCCGCCGGGACTGACTGCCAGGACTGCGCGGCGGGGCTGACGACCGCGACGAAAAACTCGGCGGCGGCGTCGGCCACGGCGGAGTCGTCCGCGACCAAAGCTTCCAACGCGCCGACGACGAGTCCGCGCCTGGACTGCCCAAGCTGACCGAGGGATAGGACGCATCCGCCTCCGCCGCCGGAGTCCATCCTGAGCCACGCGAGCGCCGCGTGCAGCGCCGCGGACCTGAGACTCGCGAGGGACGATTGGTTCCCTCCGACCGACGCCTCGAGGACCCGCTCGGAGGTGGCCAGAACCTCGACGATCCGGGGCACGAGTGCGCACGCCAGCGCGGTCTTGACGTCGTACCTCTGATCGTTGACCTCATCCGCCACGGCAGCCTGGATCTCCAGCGCCAGCGTCACCCCCTCGACCGCCCCGGACGCGAAGCCTTGCTGCGCAAAGTCGAGCGCCTGCTGGACCAGCGCGTCGGTCGCCTCGCCTCCCGATCGCACCGACGTCGCCGCCATCACCATGCACAGCCTCCTGGCGGCGAGGACCGACGTTGGCTTCTGGGCGAGGGCCGTGAGCGCGCCGCTGACGGCCTGGACGAACGGCCCGCGGTGAGCCTCCGGCAGCTTGCCCCAGTCGCCCTTCACCTTGCCGTACATCATGTTCGCGCCGAAGTACTGCACGTCCGGGGGATTGGCCGGGTCGTCCGCCACGAGCGCCAGTGAGGTGCTCCACGCGGCATCCGTCGACGCGTGCTGCACCAGAAATTCGTTAGCCTCCTTCTGACGCGCGGCATCCGCGCCGTAGAGGGCGCCGATGGCCGCGCGGACCTGGCCCACGTCGCCCATCTCAGTGTGCGCGGGATCTGGGGGTGCAGGAATCGACACCACTTTTGAAGTTGACAAAGCAAGCGGAAGTTGACAGCAAAGCGAGGTGTTTCTGGATTTTCTCCGTGTCACTCATGTGTCTAACATTATCTAACCGACGCCGTGAAGCCCAGTGCCCGCGAATCCACGCTCGGGCGCGCGCGTGGTCGCCTTTTCCTCGCGTCCACCGCCTCCTCCGTCCCGTGGGCCGTCCTCCCAACGCACCGGCCCGGTGGGCATGTCGAGGCCAGTCAGGTCCTCCGGGTCGTGCTCCTCGCCGCACACCACCGCGATCCTGCACTCGGGGCGGACACCCGCCGCGCCCAGCGTGTCCCCGTTCCGTAGCTCACCACCCGTGGCGAAGTGATACATCCGCTGGTCCAGCGGGTGCACGTGGAGACGTTCCAGCGCCATGAGCTTCAGCCGCCACACCGAGTACGCGGCGTCCACAATAAACGCGGTACCCTTGCCCCCTTGTAGAGTCTGACCAGTCACCGCCTCCGCAGACTTGTCACCCGCGGAGGACTTGCCGTTCACCTGCCACCACTTCGTGGGTGCCACGCGACGACGACCGGACGATGAGAAGGTCACGTCGCCGCGGTCCTTCTCCGGTCCTTCCGTCGGCTCCGTGTTGGCGGGCGGCGAGGCGACTATAGGCGGCGACTTGACCTTGACCACCCGCACCGTCGCGCCGAAGAAGTTAGCCTCGGCGTCCATCCTGGCGCGGTCACACTCTGTACACGTCGCCGGGTCATGCATCACCACCACTGGGGGAGGTGGCGCGTCGGTGGCGTCCGAGATCATGAAGCTGCCGAAGGTCACGGTGGCGCGGGGCACGTTCTCGCACCGACCCTCGAGAACCTCCTCGAGCGATTCAAACGCATCAGCCGCGACGAGTTCAACGCCGTCCGCGTCAATGTCCTCGATGGGAACCTGGCGGTAGGGACCCTTGGCGCGCAGACCCGATGCGGGCTCCACGGCGGGCGCACCGAAGCGGCAGAGGGAGTGGACGCAACGAAGCGCCGCCGCCGCCTTCTCGAGAGACTCTTTCGTGGGCGCAAAGTCCCCATCCTCCGCAGCGTCGCCGTCCGTGGCGAACCCGCGCCACCGTGCGAGCCAGGGCCCGGGCATCACGCGGCACCTCACGATGCACTCCTCCCTGACCAACCCGGTACCGTCGGGGGCTCGGTCGACCCGTTGCTCGAACGTCGCCTTCGTGAGGAGCTCGTCGCAGAGGTTGCGGTGAATCTCCGCGAGGTTCCGGCGCTCGCTTCTGGCGCTCAGGTCGCCCTCCTTGGCGGACGTGCAGGTCGGACACTCGCTCGTCGAACCCTCGGGGAACGTCGCGGGTGGACCCGTCCACCTCGGCTTGAGTTCCCTGCCCCCCTTCTTCGCCTTGGTCGCGCCCGCGCCCGTCTCGCCGACTATGAACACGTCGTCGTCACCCGCCCGACTTTTTGCCGAGTCCTTGTCGTCGTCATCCTTGTCATCCTTGTCACCATCCTTGATCAATGCGCCATCCGTGTCGTCGCCGGTCCCGTCGAGCTCCACAGGCCCGTGTCCCTTCAGGGCACCGGGAGACACCGAGGTAAGGAGACGGTTCCAGATTGTCTCCGGAACGGCGACGCGCTTCGCCCAGGGAAGAAGCCGCCCGTGCTCGCACGTGATGGCGGACGTGGGGCCGAGTACCACCGCCGGATTAGCCTCACCCGATTTCCACAGTCTCCACCGGTCCAGCCACGTCTTTGACACGAGGTATCGCCGGGAAGTCCCGCCTGAACCGAAAAGCTCAGGGTCGTGGGATATCTCCGACGCGAACATCCAGGTCTGCAGCTCATCCCTCAGCTTAGCGCGATCAGCCTCAGCCTCCTTGAAGTCTTTGTCGGATCGTGCCGAGGAGTTCAGGCACTGCCCGCATATTCCCATCGCCCCTCGCAGCTGAACGCATCCATCCTTCGCACCCGCGGCGGCGACGATGGCGCGCCACGCCGCCGGAGTGATTCTCTTCGCGCTCGACGCCTTCACCGGGTCCGCCAAGCCGTGGGTGCACAGCAGCGGCGTCGTGTCCACCGGCGCGGGGTTACTCGGTTCGTCGCAGAACGAGCTCAGATACTCCGAGGGGACGAGGTAGTAGTCGTCGAGGTCACGCTGATGAACGTCCGCGGCGTCTCCGTCACCTAATACTCCGTCACCTGATACCTCCTCGTCGCCGCCGAGCGGACCCACACAGGGCGCCGCGTTCGCAACCTCCCTCGCCCGTGCCTTCCGTCCCTGTATTCTCTCCTTCTCCTCCTCTATCCGCGCGGCGTGCGTCTCGATCATCGCCTTGAGCTCCTTATCGTCATTCTCGATCATCGCCGCGAGGTCGGTGGGAACCTCTGGGATTGAACCGAACAATTGAACCGAATCCGTCTCAACGCCGGATCCGTCCCGCGCTCTGTACACGAGAAGGTACGCGTCGGGTGATGAGTACGTGCCGTCAAACCTGGTGCTTCCGTCCCTGCCCTTCTTGGGCCGACCCGGTGTTGGCCCGTCGTCCTTCTTGGCGCTCACAGGGGTGACCCTGGACTTACCCCGCTTGCTCCCGGGCGTCTTCTTGCGCTCAGTCACGTTGGGGTGCGGTGACGCGAGCGCGGTGAGCGGGCCCGGCGGAGTGTCGTCGGTGAACTCGAAGGGATCAGACTTAACGCCCTTGCCTCCCACAGATGGTGTACCCTCCATCGCAGCCTTTGGTTCATCATCAGCCTTGGGTTCATCATCAGCCTTGGGTTCATGATTAGCCTTGGGTTCATCATCCGTCTTGGGTTTACCGCCCCCTTCTCCCCCCGGCGTGCCGTCGGTTGGAGCGGTGGGCGGCGCGACTGGCTCGCCGAAGGGTCCCCCCTTGAGCTCCTCAACCTCGTCATCGTCGAAACGCCACCAGTTCCCGGCTCGTTCGGAGCTCGCATCTCCAGTCATGTAATCACCGCGAACCAGAGCCACGTAGTGACCGCTGGTGGCGTTCTGACCCCTGTGCACCAGTATGAACGCGAGGTCGTACCACTCTCCGTCGCCGGCAGCCGCCTCGTCACCCGGGAGGGGCGACACCAGCTCCCCGAGGTTCACCGACGGAGGAAACTCGAAATCGTCCGTGACCTTCCGCCTGGACATCGTGTCGAAGTCGAACACGAACCGCTTGAGCTGAAAGTTGACGAACCGCGGCAGCCGATGCAGCCGCACCGCCCGGACGGCGTCAACCTTCTGGTCGCAGAACTCGCAGTGGTATTTGTTGTCCCCCTCGAGCCTCTCCTCCGCGAGGTACTGCCTGAGCGAGTCCATCAGACCCCCGTTCAGGGTGACGCCGCTATCCGGATGCACCGCCCCCTCACCGCCACCCACGTACATGCCACCCACCGTCGCGCCGACGCAGAGCTCAACCTCGTAAAAGTCAGTCGCGTTTTTTGAAGCCTCGCTCGCCCGCCCGCACCGCTGGCACGTGGTCGCGTAGCTGCTCTCGCCCCTGAAGTGCTCCTGGACGAAATGCGCGTCACCTCCCTGCCCCCACCGCTCACCCGCCACGCGCTCGAGGTAGGTGAGCAGGAGCTTGAGAAACTCCTGGCCGTCCTGTTGCGTCCCAGTCTCCAACGCCAACGAGTCCGCGAACCGTCCGGGGTCGGCGTACCTATGACCACCGGACTGGAGTGACGCGAACAGCCTTCTGAGCTCAGTCACCGGGGACGTACCTGCCGGGGACGTTCCTCCGTCTGTTCCTTCGTCGGGTCCGAGTCCGTAGACCGCTTTCCGAAAGGTTGGTATGGCGAAGAGGCACTGCAGCACGGCGTTGACGTAGCACGTGTTGCCGAGGTTCTTGAGTCCGGCGGGGTGGGTGCGTATCACTCGTTTGAGCTCCGCGGGGTCCCGTCCCAGGTTTTCCAACAGAGCGTCCGCATCCTTGCGCCACAGTCCCTTCTTGCGGAACGATCCCTCGGGCGGCACCAGCCCGCAGACGCAGTCGGGGCGTCGCGGATTTCCCTTGCACGACGGACCGCATCGCACCAGACCGCTCCCTCCCCCCGCGCCCGAGAGGAAGAGGAGGAGCCTGCCGGTATCGTCGAGTGTACCATCTATTGCACGTTTTGAAGCCGCCGCGATGTCCTCATCGCTCGCCTTCAAAACCTTGGGCGCGCGCCCCCCGGTCCCTTTGTTTGCCGCCCTCTTGGGTGCCATCCCAGATCTCGCCGGTGCCTCGCGTCCGGTGAGGGTCACGGGGCGCACCAGACCGCGCCCTTCGGCGGCGCCGCTCCGACGAACCCCTCTCGCCGCGCTCACGCGTCGCACGCGCGGAACGAGAGGAGGATACGGAGTCACCGCGCGGGGGGGTTGTGGTTGAGTTGTCTTCGACCTCGGAATAACAATCGACAAAGATAAACCTATTCTCTCACATCTCCATCTTCACGGCTCCTTCCTCCTTCATCTCGACCGCCTTCCCCCGTCTCTGTTGCCTCCATAACTTGAGCGTCCGGTCGTAGGATACCGTCGCCAGCGTGTTCCCTCCCGGCGCCACGTCCGCGCACATCACCCGCGCCTCGTGTCCCTTCAGGGTGTTGATCCGGCTGAAGTCCCGCGACGAGTACAACTGAGCTGATCCGTCGTAGGAGCTAGTGGCGAAGAACCCTCCGTCTTTGGGTTCGTATCGCACGGATGAGATCAGTGATGAGTGCGCCGGGACCGTGTACAGGCACCCGCGCCTGCGCAGGTCCCACACCCTCGCCGTGTGATCGTCGGAGCCCGTCACGATGTGGTACCCGTTGGGTGAAAAGTCCACGGAGAGGCACTGCTTGACGTGTCCCACCAGCGTGGTGACGCACTTGCCCGAGCGAAGGTCCCAGACCCGCCCGTGCGCCTCCAGCCCCACGGTGGCGCACAGACCGCCGTCGGGGTGGAACCCTAGGTCGTACACGGGCCGCGAATGCCCCTCCTGGCACAGCAGCTCCTCCCCAGTCTCCACGGACCACAGGCGCCAGGTCTTATCGAACGACGCGGTTGCCACGTAATCGCCCGACGGGTGAAACGCCATCCGACCGAGTCGATCCGCGTGTCCCTTCAGCGTCCGTAGGTGCTTACCCCCCGGGGACCACAGGTGCGCCGTGCCGTCCGCACACGCCGTGCCGAAGCTGACCGTGGTGGATGAATCGGACCCGCTCACCGTCGCCTCCACCTGTGTTAGGGTGGCGTCGGGGTGGAAGTCCGCCCCCGTGCACCGGTTCTCGTGCGCCCGAATCGTGAGAATCTTCTCGCACCCGTCGGACCGCCACAGCCTCGCCACCCCGCCCCACGACGCGCTCAGTATCATCGACCCGTCGTCGGGGGTCGAGAACCGCACCGTGCTCAGCGGCCTACCGTCACCCAGCTGTGATGTCTCGTTGGCGAAGCTGGCCGTCGCAGCCGCCGCCGCGTCGAGTTCGGCCACCTCGTCAACCCCCGGGTCCGCCCTTCGTTTCTTGGCGCGCTCGATCCTAGCCTTCGCCCTGGGCAGGGAGAACGAGGCGATGGCGGTGCGCGCCCGCATCAGGTTCGCGGATCCCTCGGTGTAGAACAGCTCCTTCTGCACCTCCTGCTCCTCGACCACCAGCGCCTCCTCGGGCAGCGCGAGCTCACCGCCGTCCTGCGCGTCGAGCTCGGCGAGTTTCTTCCGCAGACGATCCCTACGATCGCCCGGTCCTTCGCCGAACAAAGTGACCGGTTCCCCGAGCGCCCTCAGCTGCTTGCGAACCTGGGAATCGTCGGTGGTGACCGCGACGGAGCGCTGTCTGCGTCGCTGCTCGAACTCGCGCAGCAGTTCCTCCTGCCGCTCGCGCGTCGCAGCGGAAGCGGCGCTGAGCTCGAATCGCTCCTCCGCCTCGCCGCCGCCCGTGTGGATGTTGCCCGCGGCGACCCCCGCTGCGGTTCCATCGCCGGCCAGTTCAATCTCGCCGAACACGACGGGAGCACCCTCCGCGGGGATATCGACGCCGTCCTCGTCCATCTTTGTCTCGATCGACGGTCCGGGCGTGCGAACTATGGACCCTCGCGCCCAAATCCCTAAATATTTTCAAGTTTTGGCAGCTCGCGCGGCATGGAGTTCAGTTGGTTTCGAACAGAGTGTGTCACCCATAGCTAACAACCTCGGCGCGGCACACAGACACGCACGGTCTCGAACCCGCGCATCGTCAGGTTACCTTCAAAGGTCCCTCGCGTGTCTCGTCAGCGATGTACGCCCTCGCTTCCCGCTCGGTGATGGCCGGGGTCCGACTCAACACCACTGGACGTAACAATGGACCTAACAATGGCGATCGTGACACACGATGCGTCCGTCCTCGTCACTCGTTGGTGACTCGCGCGTCGAACGAGGTTCAGATGATCGGGTCCCAGGATGAGCTCGATGAGCTGCTGGAGAGTAGCAAGGGCAAGAAGGTGGTGCTGAACGTCAGCTCGAGCAAGTGCGGACCGTGCAAGCTTCTCATGCCCACGCTCCAGAAGTACGCGGACGAGCACGGCGGGGACAAGTGCACATTCGCCAAGTTCAACTTTGACGAGGACAAGTCGCTGCAGGAGGCGGTGAAGGAGTGGAAGATTCAGGGCGTGCCCACGTACAGGATGTACGATGAGAAAGGGGAGTGCACGAAGATGTTTACCACCGGGCTGCCTGACAAGCTGGGCAGCGCACTGTACCTGTTCCTTACTTGACGTGACGATGCGTTACTTGGCGATGTTTGAAGACTAGACTGTTGTTTGAGTTGAAGAGTTGCCATGCCTATGCCTATTTGCCCTTCTTCTTCTTTTTCTTCTTCTGCTTCTTGTCGCTGGCCTCCTCTTTCTCCTCCTCGACATCGGCACCGACGGGTTCCTCCATCTTCTCAGCCTCAACCTCCGGGGCTGCTGGTGGCTCTTCAGCCTCAACCTCCGGGGCTGCTGGTGGCTCTTCAGCCTCAACCTCCGGGGCTGCTGGTGGCTCTTCAGCCTCAACCTCCGGGGCTGGAGCCGCCTCTTCAGTCATCTCCTCTTGCGCAGCCGATTGTTCCACCTTGTCGTCAGTCACTGGCGGAATCTTCACTCCGAACTCAATCTCGTGCCACGACTTGCGAAGCTCCAGCGACTTGGTCAGCCACTTGTCGTTTGCGTCGATGGAGTTCATGACCAACTCGAGGCGCTTCCTGGTCCGTTCCGACCACTTCTTGTCCGTCATGTCGGGGTAGTCGGCGGCGCTGTCCAGCACCGAGGACGGGGACTTCTTCTCCTTGTCGTCCCTCACGCCCACGTGCTTAACCTCCTCCAGCCACCGCGAGTTGCGCGCGAGCATCTCCTCCACGGACATCGGCGGCGCCGGAGAAGCCTCAGCCTCGTCCGACTGAGCCTCTTGAGCCACCGGCGTGTCGTCCGAGAGACTGATTCGCACCACGTCGGGTATCTCGATCGGGTCGCCGTTTAAGCCGTTCACCCCCTTAAGAACCGCGCGAGCAGCTTCCAACATGGGGCCGCGATTGTTGAACTCGGTCGCCATCCCCGACTTTGCAGCCTTCATCGCGAGCTCGCAGAGCTCCTCGTCGTTGTAACAGTCCTTCCCGGGTTTACCAGAGATGATGGAGACCATGCGGCGGTTCGCGTCAATCTCGGCTTGGATACTGTCGACCATGGCCTGTTCATGTGCCGCCGCGGCCTCCCTCTCCTCCGGGGTGCGATACGCCCAGTCGGCAAACTCAAGCGCGGCCACCACATGTTCGGCGTGCTTCCCTGGATCGTCCACGTGAACCTCAACCTTCGTCGCGTCAGGTAGGAGCATCCGACACATGGACCCGTCCCTGCTGAGGTCCAGCAGGGTTCGATCGAAGAACGCGATGCGGACCCTGCCGTCGGCGTACGCCGTGTACCGACCGGTGCCGTCGCCGGTTGAAGCCGCCACAACCTCCACCGACTGGACCCCCCACACGTCGCCGATCGGCTCGGGCTCCCGTTCGAGGAGCTCCGCCGCCTTGCGAAAGGCCACGAGCCTCGGGGCCACCTTCCCGATCGGGATCTTCCCCACCACCGTCAAGGGCAGGAACCTTCCGAACTCGTCCTTCCCCTCCGCGACGTGCACACCCTCGGGCACCGGCAGCCCGGACGCCTGGAACACCTTGCTCCGGTACCCGCCCGCACCCGCCACCGTCGCTGGAACAACGTCCGACTTGTACATCGCCGGTGTGGTCGCGCCCCCACGCTCGTCGGCGACGTGGAACACGAACGATCCGCCGTCGGTGGTGGCGAGCGCGGTGCCGTCCTCCAAGCCGGCGAGCGCCTCCATCCGCCGCCCGGTCCGCCACGGCACCCCGCCGCCCCTCGTGTCACACGCCTTGACCGCCCACATCACCGTCCCTTCCGAGAGTTCCACCACCGGTGCGCGCCCGATCGTGCCAGGGAACCCCGCCAGGTCGGCTTCGGCCCACCAAGCCTCGTCGCCCTCGTTGACCCACACGCGCCTCTTCGGCTCGTCATCGGTCACCGCGGTGGAGGAAGCCGGGAGGACGGTGACGGTTCCGGTCTTGGGGTTAGGGTTTAGGGTCGCCTCCGTCTCCGTCCCACCGTTCACCACCGCGGTGAGGAGGTCGATGGGGTAGGACCAACGCTCCGGCGCGACGCGGGCGCAGAAGTTTTGCGTCTGCCAGAGAAAGTCGCACTTTTTATCTCCATCCTCCTGTTCCTCGCGCGTCGCGAACATGACGGGGTAGGTGACGTGCGCCATGAGGCCGTGCGCGGAGAGCACCACCCGCGCGATGCCGTCGATGGACTCCAGCACCGCGCCACCGCCCTCGAGGCGGGTCAGGAAACCGCCAGCCTCGGCGTCCTTCGCGCTCTTGCTCCAGCGCGCGAGCGATATCTTCCTCCCGACCCTGAACGACCTGGGCGGCACGTCGGACGCCGCGGGCTTGCTGACGCACGGCGGGCAGAAAGGGACGTCCACGTGCGTGTTGCGAAACTCGAGGGCGGCCCTGAGACGCGGGGCGAACCGCGAGATGGCGAACTCGCTCAGCTGCCGGGTCGTCTCCCCCGACCAAGAATCGTGCGCGGTGAAGCACTCGCCGGTGGGGTCGAGCACCATACTGGATCGGTCGCTGAACACGCACTTCACCGCGCCGTCGTCGAATATGATGCCTCGCCTCAGCTTGGGCGGGCCATCTGTGGGTTCAGGGGTCTCAGGGGCGTCGATGACCCGTGACCTCGTCCGCGAGGGAACCGCGTCGTCGTCCGGACGCATTGAGGGCTTGGGTGGTGTGTCGCGCGGGCGCTCATACCGCTCGAACGGCGGGCTAGGCACGTTGCGCCGCGGTATCGGCCCACCAGCATTCGCTGGGTTATCGTCCATCCCGCCGATACTCCCTCCGCACGGCCCTATGCTCGGTGCGCGCGGGTCGTCTGGCAGCCGAGATTCAAAAATCCGGCTTGTGAGTGAGTGATTTTTGTTAGGTTTCCGTCTTCGCGCCAGTTCGCAGTCGGACCGGCGACAGGAGGTGCCGAGAGGAGGCGCGCTCGAGGAACGATCGATGAAATATCTTGTACACATGTTTTTGTATCACACATCCATCCTCACGGGGCTCGGATTGGCACGCCGGACCGGTTAGCCTCGTAGCTCGGTGACGCAACCTCCTCGTCGTTCACGAACCTCTGGTACCTCGTCGACCCGGCGCCAAGCGCGGCTTCGATCTCCTCCAACGTCTTACCCCTGGTCTCCGGCAGTAGGAAGTACGTGAACACAAAGTGAGACGCGGACACGCACGCGAAGAGCGAAAATGCACCCCCCGCGCCGAGCCACCTGGAGAGGGACAGGAAGGTCATCGCCACCGTCCCGCTGGTGATCCTGTTCGCAGCCATGGAGAACGCGACACCCTTGGAGCGAACCCGTAGGGGGAAGATCTCGCTCGTCACCACCCACGTCACCGGCCCCATACCGAGCGAGAAGCTCGCCATGAAGAAGCAGAGCGCGAACAAGGTGAGTCCCGCCGCCGAGCCGCCAGCCTGCGCGGCTCCGAGGCAATACGCCAGCAGCCAGAGCGCTGCGGTGACGGACGCGATGGAGGACAGGAGCATCACCCTGCGCCCGTACCTGTCCACGGAGAACTGACCGACCGTGATGAACACAGTCTTGCACAGGCCGACCACCGCGGCGGCGCCGAGCTGGTCCCTTTCGCTCTCCACCCCAGCCGCCTTGAGCACCTGCGGCACGTAGTACACGGCAGCCTCGGACCCGTTTGCCTGCTGGAAGAAAGCCGTGCCGGCGCCGATGAGAAGCGCCCGTCGCGCGATGGGTTCCTCGAACAGCTGCGACCACCCTTTCTTACCCCGATCGCCTTGGTTCTCCTCGTCCGCGTTCTGCTGCGCGATGACCTGCTTGATGTCCGCCAGCGCCGGCCCCGCGGCTGTTTCGCCGCAGGTCCTCACGAGAACGTCCCTCGCGAGCGCCTCGTTGCCGGGTGTCTTGAGCAGCCACCGTGGGGACTCGGGCAGCTTGGGAACGTTGATGACGTATATGAGCGCCGTGGGAAGGAGCGGAAGGAGCATCAGCCCGCGCCATCTCGGTGAATCGCTCACGTCGATGAACACGAGGTTCGCGAGGTAACCGCCGCACAGGCCGAGGTTGATGGAGATCTCGAAGCAGGACACGAGCACGCCTCTCCACGCGGGCGGCGAGATTTCCGCGATGTACTGGGGGCAGATGGCGAAACCGAGGCCGACACCCAGGCCGACGATCACGCGCCCGAGGAAGACCATGGCGAACGAGTGCGACGCGGCGATGACGAGCATGCCGACCGCGTAGAGCACCACCGCGATCTTCACGCACTTGACCGCGCCCAACTTGTTGTACATCGTGCCGCCCCCTATGGCACCCGCGGCGGACACGAAGTTCAGGCATCCCACCGCAATCTCCTCCTGCGTGCTCGTGAAGCTCAAATCTCGGGACATGGGCAGCAACGCGCCGGCCATGACCCCGATGTCGTACCCCAGAAGCCCGGCGAATATGGACACCGTCATGACCGAGGAGATTGCGAGCCACTCGAGGCTGCCTCCGCGCTTGCTGGGGTGCTCCATCTCCATGCTGCTGATCATCTCCTGGGTTTCCTCATCCTCCCGTACGTCCTTATCAGAGGCTGCCATGGAGTCCCTCTCGACGTATCCTCGTCGCATGGGGCCCCTCGCCAGGCGCGCCCCGTCAGTGTAACGTTGGACGGATGTTACCAAAAAGCTGAGCTCGCGCCACTTCAAAGATTTCGACCAATCAGAATCGAGCACCAATCGAGGACCTTCGCGACCCTTGGAATTGCCAAAACTGCCATCGGCGTGCCGTTTTGGTGCCAAACGAAACGCGCGAGATGGCCGACTTGGCGTGCACGAGACGAGACGGACGCGTGCCCGAGACGTATCAACCGCTGGGAGAGTTTGATTTCGAGTGTCACGAACGGTACGCGACGCTCTTGGGGTTGGGAAAGCGGCGCGAAGAGTCCGTCGCGCCCGAGGTCAACATCGCACCTCTGGCGGATGAGGATGAGGCCCAGATTGGGAACGTCCAGGAGCCAAGGGAGGCTGATGACGAACACTCCGCAGCACCTAATCTCCCCGGAATCGCCGCGCTTCGAGCCGAGGTCAGGGTATCCAACGAACGTGCGAATCGGTGCAAGAGCGGCGCTTCCTTCGTCGAGATGGTACGGACGCGGAACAGCCGGGGCAAGTCAAGGACGGTTCGTATCGACGTCTCTCGCGGCGTCTCTCACGGCGGTGACTTTGACGCGATAAAACATCGGCTCGACACTACGCTGACCGACCACGTCCGGAGGTTAAGCGCCGAAAGGGAACGCACGTACGCGTATAAGGTACGGGCCCTGGACGACGTGTTCCTGAAGGGTGACCCAGGTGCGCCGAAGCGGTTGGATCCCGTCGAGTGGCGACTGGAGTGCGAGAGGCGGCGGCTGTGGGATTCCATCCGGGCGCTCGATACGCACCCGTGGTACGCGAGAATTCTGAAAGTCGTGGGTACGTCGGAAGGTACGGCTTATTTCCTGTCCAAGCCAGGCGGCGGTGGAGCGGGGGGTATCGGCGAGGCTGTGCCCGGCGGGTTCGGCGCCGCGGGTGCGGACAACAGGGGATTCGCTCGAAGGGAGCCCAACAGGGCAGAGTTGGTCGTCGGCGTCGCGGTGAGGGACGTGATTGAGAGCGGAAAGATGTTCGATCGCGATGCATTTTTCACGATGTGCGCCGGGCTCGACCCGAAGGATCTGTCCCGGGGCGAGCGGATGGTCGCGTTCATTCGAAATGAGCTCGGGGTGTCAGCGGAGGAGTACGAGGACTGGGTGAGTTCGCGGGGGTAATCTTTGCATGCGTGTATTTGTTCAAAATGCGTGTATTCGTTGAAACGTGTTCGTCACTATCCCTCGATCAGCTCCTCCGATAGCAGCCGCAGCACGTCACTCGGTGTCACCAAAGAAAGAGGGTGCCCGTCGCTGCTGACGACGTAGATGTGATGGAGCCTGGCCGACACCATGCTGGACACCACGTCGCCGATCGTGGCGTGGATCCCACAGCAGACGACATCGTTCATTTCATCGAGCCCGGGGTTATCGGACATCGCGCGGCCAAAGGAGAAACTGCCTCGCTGCTGTCTCAGGAATTCGTCGATGTTGAGCGAGAGCCGATGAATGTTCGTCGGCGTGATACCTCGAAGATCGCTGATTGAAACGTTGGCGACAATCTTGTACTCGTCGTCGCAGATGCCCAGCGCGGAAACTCTCTCGGCGTCCATGAGTGCGAACGCCTCGAGCGCGGTGGTTCTAGACGCGGACACGCACAGGACACCGCGGTAGTGATACGGGGCAGGGAGAGAGATGCCGGGATCGGGGGGGACGGCGTGAGTGTGCGCCGCTCGAGCGGTTGGCGACTCGGATCCGCCGCCGCCGCTTCCGTTGCCTTCCTGCTGGTTCCACGCGCGAGCAGTCTGGGACCTCGATCGAAGGAGGCCGCACTCACGCACGCTGAGCTCCATCAGAGGCGCGATCTTGACGTCGTCTCTGTGCTCGTGGATCAAGCGGATGAGATCGGACTGGGAAACAAGCTCAAACTCGCTCGCGTCGGTCACCTTGGACCCGTCGTCGAAAGCGGGGTCCCAGTCGTACACCCCGACCCTGTGGTTGCAAGCCAGCGGGTGCGTGGGTGAGAGCGGGCGCTTGGTCATGGGGTGGAAGAACGCGCCGCAGATCAGAGCGAGGATCGAAGCGCTCTTGTACCCGCGGTAGATTGCCTCGCCGTCGCCCCGCTCGTGAACAGGGTTTTCCAGTCTCGCAGCCCTGAGGGTCTGGGAGAAGAGTCCCGCGCCGAGGGTGGACTGAAGGTTGGATACCAGGTCAGCTTCCTTCATGTCGCCGTATTCCTCGTTCCTGAGCCTACCAGGGTTGATACCGACGGTCTCCGACGTGGTCGTCGTGACGGGGGGCCTGTCCAGCTCCGAGCCGTATCCCGTGCCTAGGACCAGCCACTTGCGGCAAGCTCTGACGAAGATGGCGAGTATCTCGTGGACATCGACGAAGCCCGAGAAGGATCCATTCGTGCGGTCGATGACGGGGGCGGAGGAGAGGCGATGGGTCGCGAGCGTGTCGAGTATCGAGCCCAACGTGTCGCCGGGGTCGACGAAAACAGTAGGAGTTCGCTTGGCGAGGGTCTGGGTAACCTTCGGTCCCGTCGAGCGGTCGTCCAGGTACTTCGCCACGGTAACCGAGGACAGGTAATCGCGAGCTAGCTTCAGGGCGCTCAGTACCCTCGATACGTCCTCATCGCGTCGCCTCATGCGTGCCAGTGCGCGTGACGGTTCTGGAAAGGGATAGTCGGGAGGTTGCCGAGTCGAGTCAGAGGCTTTGTCTCGTCCAAGATTTTCTACGAGCCGGTGTGCTAAATCCGGTCAGCTTGCTATGCTAACGCCGCCGCCTCAGCCCAGAATGGCGCATCGGCTTCATCATCCGCGAACTCAGGTGGCTTCCACGCGTCACCGTTCGTGTCCGGTTGGCCATCCTCCTCCGCCGCGATGGACCAGAAGGCTTCCTCGTCGTCATCGTCGTCGAAGCTCGGTGGCGTCCAATGCGTCTTCTCCTCCTCCGCGGCGAATGATGCGAGTGCGACAGCATCACGCGCCAACTCTGAGGGAAGCGGTCGAAGGCAACCCCGGTGACCACGACACTCAGGGTCGTGGCATCGCTGGTAATACGCACCCTCTCTAAAGTCCACCACGAACATCACGTTGTTGGACTTGTGCGCGCGCTCGACATTCTCGCAGAACCTGTTCTTATGCATGTTCATCACCACCACCCCGTGGTCCGGGAACGCGGCCCACGTTCGCACTTCAGCACCGGAACATCCCGGAGGTGACCATTCGTCAAAGTCGCGGCATATAAACGCGGCTGTGTCAGGGCACGGCATGACGCCGTCGGTGACGCCGCGAGGACGGTCGCCGCGGTCAACGGTCGCTTGTTCCGCCGTCATCACGCCGTAGCCCTGGAGCTGCCTGCCACCGATGTACGAGCTCTGCTGCCCGACACCCTCGTAGGAGATGAGCCTGGCACCCTGCTCCACGTTGCACAACAGAGAGGAGTAGAACATGGTCTCATCAGCCTGCGTCGCCGGAGCCGTGACGCCGGGCGGGCGCCACAGGCGGTGCGTCGGCAGCAGCCGAACCTTCTTCCCGCTCTTCGACGACAGGTAGAGCCGAAACGCTCGATTGCGCGTGTACACACCGAGGTCCACGAACGGGGTGGTGCGCTCGCCACCATCATCTCCCCCGTCTTCCACCTCCTTGTGCACGAAGCACGCCTCGCACCGCGGGTCGGTGTCCCGTTCCTTCACTATCCTGTCGAAAAGTCTGCGGACAAAGTGACCCGCGTGCGCTGCGTTTGCAAACGCGACACCCGGAGTCCTGAACACGAGGTGCCGGGAGAACTTTGTCGGTTTGGTGGACTGCAGCTCCATCACGCACTGGTTGGGTCGAAGCGGTCCACCGTCAGCGCCGACGACGCCCTCGTGTGTCGCGAGGTCTTCCAGCGTGAGCTCGACGAGCGCATCCGTCGCGGCTACTCCGTCGACACCCGGATTCGCGCTCGTCGCGTACTCCAGGTCGTAGTACAGATAACACGCCGTGCCCTCTCGTATGAGCTCGTAGTGATGCCTTCTGTCGTACAGCTCCGGGGCGCTGTACCTGCGCCAGAACTCTTCGTACGTCGACGCGATGAACTTGCGCCGACCGGTCCCGTGATCCTCCGCCGAGAAGAATCTCATCGTGCTCGGTCGGTGCGTATCCTGTCGCTCGTCCCTCTGCTTCGTCTCCCATTCGTCTCCCCACTCGAACGCCATCTGCTGCCGCGGGAACTCTTTGTACGGCTCCTCGTGAACCGCGCCGCCCGTGCTCCTTCGAGCTTTCGCCGCGATCCTCTCAACCTTCCGTCTCACGGCCCTTTCCTGCCACTCGGAGATGAAGGGGTGCGGATCTGACGAGCCATCCGCGCGTGTAGAGCTCTTGGACGCGTAGAAGAGCGACGGCGCCACGGGCGTCACCTCCACGTGCGTCTGAGGCTTCTTCTTCGGCGTCGCAGCGCGCTCGGCGTAGAGATCTGCAACCTCGTATATCGGCCTCGGCTTCGGAGCCCGGGCCCAGAGGCTGAGCCGCTTCCCGGTCGCCGACGCCTCGTTCGTGAGACTATCGAGGACCTTACGGAAGCTCTCCGTCGCCTCCTCCACGCGCTCAGCCGAGCGCTTCTTCCCGACGGCACCCATCCCCAGGCGCCGTTTGAACTGATTTGCAACAGAGGTGCCCATCTGTCTGCTTTGAAAAGTCAAACTTCCACAACGCGGAGCGCCGATGCCGTACCGGTCGTGAGGGGAGGGGTTGGAACGCTTTCCATTCAGCGATGGGCGTACCCGAGGAGGATAGCGCCCCTGCGCTCTTCGAGTTCGGCACCGCGTTCCTCAAGGAGGAGGTGCTCGGCCGCCTGGATCTCGCGGACAGGGCATCGTTACTCGAAACCTGCCGAAGCGGCCGCGACCTCGTGAAGGATGCCGGTTTGGACCCGTCCACCAGCGGGAGGCTGCAGCTTAAGGACTTTGTCGGGTCTGTAGAGCGACTGGCGTGGGCGCGAGACCACGGCTGCCCGATGGACACCACCGTCTGTGCCACCATCGCTTTGTACGGTCAACTCGATGTTCTGAAGTGGGCGGTGGAGCAAGGACTGCCCTGGGATGCGCTCACAACGGCGGCGGCAGCGGAGGGCGGACACCTGGAGGTGTTGAAATGGGCGAGGGGAAACGGATGCGATTGGCTGTGTTGGACCATCGAGAGTGCGGCTGAGCGCGGGCACCTCGATATCCTGGCGTGGGCGCGAGAGAACGGGTGCGAGTGGAGCGCGGCGGCGTGTTCGCTGGCGGCGCGGGGCGGTCATCTCCAGATTCTGAGGTGGCTCAGAGACGAAGCCGTGCACGGGAAAGGTTCCGCGTGCCCTTGGAACGCGTGGACCACCGAGGAGGCGGCGAAGGCTGGACACCTGGAGGTTTTGAGGTGGGCGTATCAAATCGGAGGGTGTTCCATCAACGCGGATCGGTGCGTCAAGCGCGCCGTGGAAAACGGTCGGCTCGAGGTGCTCAAATACCTCTGGGAGCAGAACCCAGACTTCTTCGACAAAATCGCGCAGGTTTGGAGGATGGCGGGCGTGTGCGGGCAGATCGAGATGTTGCGTTGGCTGTTCACAGTCGGTGCGAGGCCCGCGGACTTTAGCGACGAAGTCAACGTCACCGCCGGGTGGGCTCGGCATGGACCCGGGTTCGAGTGCCTGCGGTGGGCATACGACGTCGCGCACGTGCCTCTGACTTCGGATAACATATGGGACGCCGCGATGGGTGGTATGTTGGAGGCGATGAAATGGCTGAGAGAGCGTGAGGTCGATTGGGCGGATGGGACCACGACTGAGCTTGCAAAGTTGGGTCACCTGGAGTTGCTCGGTTGGGCAAGAGAGAACGGCGCGCCGTGGGAGGATGAGACCTTCGCGTGCGTCAAGTACACGCGAGGACTGGGCGCGGTGCGGAGATACCTCAGGGATGAAGGATGTCCTGGAAGTGATCCGGAAAATCCAGATAACGCCGACGTAGATTGGATAGACTAAAGCACAACCGGTTTTGAAAACAATAACGATTTTGAAAAATTATTTTGCTACATTCGTAGTTTAGTACACCCTCGCCCTGGGGGGCACGTGCTCCATCTCGTCGTCGAGCGGGGTCTGGATGACCGCGCGGTAGTCGACGCTCACCTTGCGCTTCTCGTCGACCCACGCGAGGGTGTGTTTCATCCAGTTGACATCGTCACGGTCGGGGAAGTCCTCGCGAGCGTGCGCACCGCGGCTCTCCTTGCGCTGCTCGGCGGAGTGCATGGTGATCTGCGCGTTGGGCATCAGGTTGTGGAGCTCGAGCGCCTCGATGAGGTCGGTGTTCCACACCATGCTCTTGTCCGTCACCTTGAGGTTGTCCAATCGGGCGGCGACCTCGTCAATCTTCTTCACGCCCT
>Ga0315315_10001071_pt1 | contig 24813 bp, 47 predicted proteins | sample M140m3416metaG_FD_203699 | JGI IMG/M metagenome (GOLD analysis project Ga0315315, IMG submission 203699) | Ammonia-oxidizing marine archaeal communities from Monterey Bay, California, United States - M1 40m 3416 | ecosystem: Environmental > Aquatic > Marine > Intertidal zone | place: USA...
TTTGTTTGAATGTGGGGGTATTATACCGTAGATCGAAGGGGATGTATACCCTTTTTTTAGACTATTTTGGCATATAAAGGGGGGATACTAACATAAAGGTCCCCCTCACGAAAGTCGCTTAGGCGCACGCTAGTGAGCTCGTTTTTTACTAAATACTGAGTTTTTTAGGGGAATAGATGGTTATCTTCTCATCCTTGCCTTTTACTTTGATTGTACCGATCTCAGAACATACATATCCGGCCGGTAATTGTTTGTATGTAAAGCTAGATATGATTGTCTTATAATCTACATATTCATGACGGGCGGCAGTGGCCTCGAGTCTAGCGGCAAGGTTGACTGCATCTCCAATAACCGAATAGTCAAATCTGGATTCAGAACCCATGTTACCAACAATACAATCCCCGGTGTTAATACCGGTACCAACATTAATATCAGGAAGACCACGCTCTTCGTAGATTCTTTTAAGCTCATTTACTTTCTCTTCTATTTCTATTGCTGACTTGACTGCCATTTCAGCATGGTTTTTACAGGGCAAAGGTGCGTTCCAAAACGCCATTATGCAGTCGCCCATATACTTATCTATTGTTCCGCCATTCTTAAGAATGATCTTAGTCATAGCATCTAGGAATTCATTCACCAATTCTACTAATCCTTCTGGATCGTCATTCTCTTTATAGTGTTCTGATATAGGAGTAAACCCGCATATATCCATAAAGAGGAATGTCATTTCTTTTCTATCACCACCAAGCTTCATTAGGCTGGGATCTTTAACTAACATGTCAACCATATCCGGTGATAGATAAGTTCCAAATTGACCTTTTATCTGTTGTCTTAATTTAAATTGTTTATAGAAATTATTAAATGAAGCTGAGGCAAAAATCGTTATATATACAATGAATGGATAACTAACATCAAGGAGAATCCGTGAGTCGTTCCAGAAAGTATATGAAGAGAATGCAGATCCAACAACAACGCCAGCGAAGGCTACAATGCCGTAAAAAGCACTTAGACGATAAACCACAAATACAATCACCAGAGATCCAACTAGAATTACCAGGAATTCCGCCAATTCCGTCCAACCAGGACGAGATATAGAATCTCCATCCATCACTGTTTGAAGTGCTGATGCCTGCAGTTGATGAGCTGAAAAAAGACCTTGTGGGGTTGGAATCTGTGCAGACAAACCTGAAGCTGACAATCCAATAATAACTGTTTTGCCACCAAGATCTGGTAAATCATTTCCGTAAATATATTCTTCGTGGTTATAATTTGTGTTTAACCATATCGAAGAATCATATTCTGTTTTAATAGGATCGTATGGTGGAATCATTACATCTTTTATTCCATCCCAATCTGCTTTTAAACTATAAGACTTTTTATCTTGTAATACTCTTATTATCTCTAAGGGCATAGATGGATATAATTGTCCGTTTACTTGGGACAATAAAGGAATTCTTCTAATTATGTTATCAACTTCTTGCTTACCATTTATTAATCCAACACCCCATGCATGGGATTCTAATCCAGATATATTAGTAATTAATCCTTCATATTTAGGAACAAAGTCGTACGCGTCGCCCTCGCCGAGCGTGGCCGTACCCACGTACGGGGCCGCGTCCGATCGCCCGCGAGCGTCCGCTTGCTGCGATAATATAATACCGTTATCCTTTATCCAAGAAGCGAATACCTCATCTCCACCAAACCTATCTGGCTCTGGGAACATAAGAGTAAACGCTATCATACCTGCATTTGCATTTCTTAAATCAGAAATCATTTGGGCATAGGTATGTCTTGGGAAAGGATATTGTCCAAGCTTTTCTAAAGTAGCTTCATCAATCGAAAGCATAATCACATCGGATTCCTTGTCGGGTAAGCTTTTGATATATTGATCGAAGGTATTTAGTCGAGTCTGTTCAATAAGGGGTAAATCAATAACACGCAATCCAAACAACAGGAAACAAAGTGCAACGCTTGTCCAGATACTAGTTATGTATTTCATTAACTAAATTTCTTTTGGATGTATTTAAATAGAGCATAAATTGATAAACCATAGAATGCTAAAACTCCCATGGGTAATGCTATATATGCTAATTCCCACGGTGTAAGAAATAGAACTTGCCATGTAAAGTCGGATATTGCTTGAGCATCACCTACTTCTGGAACTGGTAAACCACCAATCTCATCGATGATTCCTGCTTCATAATCTACTACAAATTTCAACCATTCCTCTTCTGTAAAACATATATCAAATTCTTCTGGGCATTCACTCATCTTCTTTTCCTTGTCCATACCAATTCCATCTTCCATCTGGTATCTCTTCTTGTTCTAGTTTCACAATATATTCCTTTTGTTCTATTGTCCAAGTCTTAAGTCTATCTGCTTGTTTTCTGTGGAAATCTGTATCATGTCCTTTTGCAGCCATTTCAATATGATAGTCGTAACATTTTAAAATTACAGCAATTGCATCCTGGTAAGGTCTTCTTACTAAAGTCGAGAAACTTCTTTTTGATTGCTTCGATTTTTCCATTAATGTCCATTAATTACCTTGTGTTACGCTAATCGAACATCCCCCTACCGTCATGCAAGTTTGTGAAATACTATAGGATTTATCTGTTTGTCCTTGTTGTATTAATGATAGATCCGTTGGATACGACCCATGTAATTGAATATTAGCTGTGTGTTCTCCCCCATTGGATCTTTGTATTACATCAATTTCATTACCATCTGATGTCGTATATAAGTTTAATTCTTTTTGGCCATTATTCTTTTGTCTTACCCATATATCATTATTGTCACTAAATATAAGTGATGTAAATATATGTCCACTGTTTGTACCACCACCATTTTGTTGATATCCAACTAATGTATTATTACTACCATGGATATCTAATCTAGAATAATGTCCTCCACTTTCATCATTATCCCATATCCATGTTGTAGAAGTTTTATTATTTAAAGAAACACCTTGACCCCATCGAACAGTATTTCCTCCATCTTCTAAATGCCATATTTCTATTTTATTTTCAGATGTAGAATTATTCATCTGCTTTAAATCTATAGTGATACTATCTTTAATCCAACATGAATTATCGTTATAACACTGAATAGTATTATTAGCTCCTACCTGTTCAATAGTAAGATCTAAATTGTCTGATTCGACATTTTTCAGTTCTATTGTATTATCCGCCTTGACGTATGGTGATAACAACAGACTGACCGTCGCCAACAGTAATAAGATTTTTCTTTCCTTCATTTTCCGTGTCCAAAGTTGCATTTGATCCTACAGGTATACGTATTGAAATTATTCCATTTACTTCTCTATAAAACCATATTTGACCAGCTCCTTGATCGATAATAGTATTATACTGTGTATCTTTATCAAATCCTGGTGATGAAGTTCCTCGTATCTCCCCTTCACCTGCTCCATCTGCAGATTTACGGTTAAAGATACTTACCTTCTCTAAAGCGACTAAAACATCTTGTAAGAAATCAACATCAAGTAAATCCATATCAAGTTCATTAAATTCTAAGTCGTCTTCAGCTAAGTAGTCTTCTTCTAAATAATTAATATCTAGATCAGTAAAATCTAGAAGTCCACCGTCGGTGTTAACATCTCCCTGACCTTCCTCATCTATAGCCTCCTGTATTTCTTTAGGAGGATTAACAATAAACATGTTGTCAATCATACCCATGTTTATATTATCTAAAGTAACCGGTTCAGATGGTATTGTTGAAATACTTGATACCATCGTTGCCTGATATGCTTCAGTTAAACTAACTGTACCACCTTCATTGGTAACAGTAATTGATCCACTTGGACTACAATCACCATCAATAGTACATTCAGTTTCCGGTAAGAGGATAACTAGACTTCTTCCTAGCTCATCCACCGTTGTTGTAAAGTCCGTTCCCCTAACAGCTATTGTAGCTGTCGGTGTCGTGAGAACAATGTTCTCTCTCGGTACTAAACCTAATTTTCCAGTAGCAAATCTTGCTGTACCGGAAACAAACTTCATAGACATAGAATTGTTTTTAGGATTACTTGGATCAAAATAGTAAGTTGTTAAAACAACCTCTGTATTTTCAACCAACCTTAAAACCGTTTCATCTAAGAAGGTTAATTTGATTCTTCCTTTTGCAGTTTCAATTGCATCCATTTGCATAACATCAACACCAAGATCAGTGGTAAGAATCTCTCCAGTTTGTCGAACGATTCCACCACTGCCCTTGTGTTCTGTTATGTCGCCAATATTATTAGCAAAAACTAAACTAGGAACTAGAAGACTAGTCGCCAGTATCTTTTTGCTTAATGTCGACAACTGCATTTTCTGAATCAAAGTCTGCATTTATTACTCCGTAGCAAGAACTTATTCCAGTCGGACAAGTTCCACTAGATTGTAGAATATCAATATCACCATTACTGCCAATCCATTCCATGGTAAGTGATTGATCTGAACCATCAGATTGAGTTGTTAAGAAGTTATTAGAACTTCCAACTACATCCACATTCCATGTAACATCATCAGCCTCGATATCTATATTCCAAACGTTTGAGCCACCTGTAATATCTAAATCGAAATCTAATCTTTCGGCTGAAGCACTATAACCCCAATCTATATCGAAAGTATTAGAATTTCCTGCAACGTCAACATCCAGTACAGATGAATCAGCACTTCCACCATAACCTACGTTCCAATCCCATATATTTGAATTACCTGTTAATTTTAAATCAACATCAGTACTATCAAATAAAGTTGGCCCGAAGATCTGGTTCAAGTTACCAATCATATCTATATCCATAGTGACCGTATTACCAGTCAAAACCCAATCAGTAGCACAAGCTCCTGAAGAGATGGATCCACACAATTTATTACCATAACCAACTTGGTCTATAGTTAAATTAAGTGTGTCACCGCTTTGATCTAGCAATATCGCATTGTCATTAGTTCCGGCGTGTAATAACACAGGGCATAATAAAATAGCAAATGCAATTAATTTTTTATTTACTATCTTCATCTTTATTATCCTCTAAGGAATGTTTATCGTTTGTCCCATCGCTTAGATGAGGGTGACGATGCCCATCCTTAATTACCCAAAAGTCCCTGTCGTGACCCTGGTATATTAATTCCAACACAGCTGCTTCGATACAAGATCGAAGTGACCGTGTCACGGATTCATTTTCAGTTATCCCATCTTCTATTTCTACAAGTTGGGTTTCCATATCAACGAATTTAAAAACATCATATCCATTAGCGACAGACAAAATAGTCTTTGATGTTTGCACATTCATTAGAATCTCACCTGTTAATGTGCTAACAGCTCTTAAATGGACGGTGACTATATCTCTTCTGTACGCTCTCGACGTACCTATTCCGAGATAACGGGCACCTGCACCTCCAGTCTCGATATTGGTGTCAAACCCTATGACCCCTCCTTCGAGGATTATACCAGCAAAGAGGAGGGGTGCTAGTCCCGTTTTATCCTCTTGACCGTACTGTTCTCTAGTTGTACGAACAATTTGTCGTTCCCTAGTTAAATGATCTATACCTACTCTTTCTACGACTCTAAACCACGATCCACCGCCAGCAGTTTTTAAAGCATCAATAAGCATTGTATCTGCCCCTTGACTCACTGCAGTGCTAAACATAGCTACATCGCCTTTTTGTTTTCTTTGTCCAGTTAAATCGTTAAATCTATAAACAGCTACAATAGGTTGTTTATCTGGAGCAGGTAATTCTAATAATTCTTTATATGTTGGTAATCTAACAACAGTAGGTTTTTCTATGCATTCACCGTGCAATTTCATAACACCCACAGTACAACTATCGGTCATGCTTGGTATTGCTGCACAACTGGATAGAAGTATTACCGAAAATATTATTCCTAGTCTAGCCACCATTACCTGCCGATCCTGCACCTATTGGTATAACAATTACTGTTTCTGAAAGATCTTCTGCGACAATCGTCATAACAATAACCTCTTCACCCTGGTTACAAGCCCATAATGAAGCATCGCAGGTTGTTCTCTGATAAGTTATTGTATTACCTTCTAATACAAAACTTCCAAAGTTGGTTTGTGTACATGTTGGGTCGGCAACATCGCATTGACTAAATAATTGTTCAACTAACTGTTTACTTAGCTGAGCATAAATTCTGCTCTCTAAATTTCTCATAAATTTAGCGAGAGTGGTATTTTCAGCATCTCTTTGAGCTTGTAATAATGCTGATTCTATATCTTCTTGTATAGCTTTTTTACGAGAAAACTCTTGGTTCTCGATAGTTAAATAGTGTGATGATTGACCAATACCACTAAATGATGGTGATTTAAATTTATGAACTAACTCATCTCCAAATGCATTACCTGCTAATCCTAGCAATGCAAATACGGCAAAAAATATAATTATTTGTTTATTTGTCATCTTCTTTTCTCTTCTTTTCGTTTTCACGATATTCTAATACAACATCAACCTTTTGCTGTAATCGTATTAAATCCTGATCCAACATCCTTGTTTGATCTATAACTCTAATCAGAGCAATATGCATTTTTTCTAGTGCAGGATCAATTTGTTCCCCAATAAATTTCCATATGAAATATATAAAGTAACCCATTCCAACTGCCATAACAATTGGGAATCCGTAATCGGATATAGCTTGTGCAATATCCATTAGTCTCTTCTTACGTCGAGTTTACCATCCTCTATAAAATTTTCTGCTCTTGCAACCCTTTCAATATCAGGTCTTAATTCTAAAGCAGAGGAAACCAACATATCTATTTTAATCATTTCATTACTCATAGTTCTCGCTCTGTTTTCTAAACTTTCACAAAACATGGTTAGTGTTTTTATTTGATCCACTATACCTTCTAGTATTTGTTTCAATACCAGAAATATAAAAAAGCCCATGATTAATGCACCAGCAATAGGTGCACCCACATCAGCAATTAATGCAAAAATCTCACTCATATAACTTATTTATGATATTAGGAACGCTAGAAGAGCGTTTAGAACGAAATAGATACCCCACATCCACAGGATGCGGTTTCGTCTGGATTGTAGATTTTAAACTGTTCGTTTAAACCTTCGTAGATATAATCGAGAGTAGCATTCTCTAAATAAGGAATACTTACTTCATCGATTACTATTTTGAATTTACCGAAATCTAAGATGTGATCGTTTGAATCAACAGCATCGTCAAACTTAAAAATATACTCAAAGCCAACACACCCGCCAGAAGTGATACCAACACGAATAGTATCTCTGCCTTCACTCTTTGTTCTCTTAATCGCCTGAGATATTGCAGCATCAGTTAGTTCCAGCATATTGATTGTGTCTCCTATGGGCCGTTTTCTTTTCCCAGTCTTCTATTGCTTTAGATATAGATTCTTCAGCAAGGACAGAACAATGTAATTTTATAGGAGGTAATTCAAGAGCTTTAGCTATATCTTTATCTTTTATTAACTTTGCTTCCTGAATTGTTTTACCTTTTAGCATTTCAACGAACATAGTAGATGAGGCAATTGCTGAACCACATCCATATGTTTTAAATTTAACATCAAGGATTTTTTCGTCTTCGTCTAATTTTAATTGTAGCTTCATTACATCACCACAAGCTGGTGCACCCACCATACCTGTTGCTACATCGTGATCTTTTGGATTAAATCTTCCAACAGCATGTTTCTCTGGATTGTTTAAAACAGATTCAAATCTGTCTACAACCTGCTTGGAGTATGCCATTATTAATTAGCAAATGCTACACTTACCGCTAATGATGTTGCTACACCCAATAATTTATCAGTTGGAGCTTTCTGTATATAAGCAACTTCACCTGCTGCTAATGTAACAGTACCTAATACTTGACCACCATCATCTGTGTGGGTGATAATCTGTACTGATGTTTTGTTATTTAGTACTCTAACTAATTTAGCAAAACCCACATTAGATGCAGAACCTAAATTTCCTTCTGGTGCTAATATTCTTAATACTTGCATTTTTATACCTCTTCTAATCGTGACATTAATCTCTCTGCTCGATTTGTCACTTGTTTATACCATCTGGAATCTCTTCCTTCTACAGCGGCGGTTTCCCAATCACCACATTGCAATGCAGTGTTGTGCTTTTTAAATTTACTGAGCCTAGTTCTACCCATATTAAACATCATATTAGCTACGACTTGTTTAACTTCTTCTGGATAACTATCCCAACCCTCGTGTAAGATTTTACAATCTTCTAAAACTGTTATTACATCTTTCGCAAAACATTCTTTAACACGTTCTTCTGTGACAGGAGTGCCAACCGGTAGCCCATGTTCTGCATCTCCTTCCAATACAAGATGCCCAATGCCGAATGTAGGATAACCAAGATGGTCATTATATATTTCATTTACTTGTCCCTCATCTATAATTAATTGTTCTCTCAATTTGTCAATATTCATATTATGTCTTCTCCCGAAATAAATATCATTTTCGTTTTTAATTCTTTTCCAGAACCTTTTATTTATATTATCTAAAGTACCTAGCATATCCTTTGATGTGTTTAAACTTTTTAGTGTCAGTATTATATACTAATCCCCATATAAATGTTTTGTTCTCTTTATCTTTTGTTGCTTTATAATCCCCGTATGGATATTGGAGTCCTTGGTCTTTACAAAACTCATTTACTACATAACCAGTTGTTCTAAAATACATATCAATTTCAGGGGATACAGATTTATCTGCGTTATGTATTTTAGCATAAAATGTAGAATATTGTGACACAAATTCGTCAGGTAGTACTGCGTTTATTTCATCCCGGATAGACTCAGCAATTTCTTCCCTAGGTAGCACAATTTTACATTTTACCTCTTTAGTAGTTCTATCAAATTTAAAAGCGAACCAGGAATTAATCTCACCTGGTTTCTTTCCCATCATATTTCTATATGGTGACAGGCCTTGCTCGTCACCCAACTCGTAATCTGCAGGTAATGCATCCCAATCCATACCCCATGCATCAAGATTGCTATAAATGTCTAAACCAAATTTATCTTTTTCTTCAGATGTAGGTTCTCTAAAGTTATAGTAATTAAGTATTTCATTTGGGTAATCTTCCCTTGAAGATGTGTATTGGGAAACCACATTTTTTGGTTTTTCATCATCGTAAATAGTTTCATCTGGAAATTCTGATTTTAACCTAACGAGTATTTCCTGTCCTTCTTTTGATCCCTGTGACCAATCTACTCGACAAAGTTCCCCATCCATCCAGGCTTCATCATAGAAATCAAGACAGTCTTTGTTGTCTTGTAAATGTGAAAAAATTCCACGGGTTGCTTCTTGATTAAAAAGTGATACTGCTACTTTTTTTGCCTCATTAAAGTCTGTAATCACCAATGAATTCGTTGCTACCTCAAGATCAGGATAATCTGGATGAGTTAGTATATAAAGATGATCATGTTTAGCTAAATGAAATTCCATAAATTACCTATAGATTGATTTGAAATGATAAAGTGGATGAAGAGGTGCCAAAATAGGTAGCGTATGGGTATACTACCATCGGTGTTGTTATAATAGTTCCCCAAGCGGCCGACATATAATAATTTGAATTATACTGGCTACCACCTGCACTAGTTGTATTGCCGTAAATATTAGTTGCTGATGCTCTGGTACCTGTAAATACACTACCCCATTGTGCACTGGACCAATCAGTTGCTGCAGTATTGTATGCTGCGCTATTATTTGTGATGGTGAATCCAATCACCCCAGCTGATTGTTGGCCAGGGTTATAGACAAACTGAAAACCTGAACACACCGCTGCTCTCAAAGTGTGGGTGGCAGAGACCCCGCCTATAGTTCCGGTGTAGGTGGTGGTGGCGTGGGATCCTAATGCTGGCGTGATATAAGTACTATCTGCAAACCCTGAATATGACGTATTTGGTACATATTGGCTATTAGAAGAAACTAGCCTATACGCTGTTGACATTGTTCCAACAAATGCATTTGTCGGGGCTGCTGCTCCTCTAAATTCCCCCATTGCTATTTCGGTACCAGACCCAGTATTAACACTTCCCCCGCTATAACCAGAATTACCAAAACTATTTCCCCAAACCCTTACATCGTTAGCGTTTAAATCAGCATCATTAGTAATATTATATAATGGTCCTGTATTTCCGTCGACGTGCTGGTTGATTTCATTTAAACCTAAATGTTGTATTGATAACGCCATATCTTATTTAACAATCGCAGATATTAAATCTTCGAATTGTTCTACCTTTTCTACTCTGTTTGGCCAGAGAATATATTCTTTCTCTGGATTCTTTTTTAAATTATTTAAAAGCGGCAAGATAGCATTATATAATTTATTTAACTTATCCTCAAGCTCTGTCGCCTTTGATGATGTTGATTCTAATTTACTACTGGTTTTTTGTACAGCCTCGAGTTCAGATTCATCTACTGCAGTGAATCCAAAATCAAATTGATCTATATCTACGCTCATATTCTTTCCTCTGTATCTTTATATTTATGCTTCCTAGGAATGACTTTTGTTCTATCTTTATGTATTTGTGTAACAGAATGTTTAGGCTGTGCCTTCCTAGATTTAACTACAGGTTCAGGCTTACCGAAAATCTTTTCCCAATTGTCAGCATATAATTGATCATTTGAATCACGACGAGCTGATCCTTTACCGCCATGCCAGTTAGACTTCTTCACCTTTTGGTACCATTACTATTTTAATTCCCCTACGAGCTAATTCATTACGACATTTTTGTTTAATCTTAGGTTTACCGTTTGAACTATTAATGTATTCAAATAGTTCATCTTTATGCATACCTTTCATCCAAAAATGTTGTGTTGTTATTTTTCCTGTTTGTCTATCTCTTATTTGCTGAGATGGTTTAAATTTTGTTGGCATTATTTCACCTTCTTTATTCGACCTTTGTCATCTGCTAGCCAAGCTTCAAACTCTATGTCATTATAATCACTTTTGAGAGATAGTAATGCTTTTAAATTACTCTTATCATCATCAAATAACCTAATTCTGCCGTATTCGTTTGTGTCTAGAAATTGTCTAAATACCTGTGCTTTAGCTTGAGCACTTCCTTTTAAACCTAGATTACCTGCTCTGTAAATATGGGCTTTATCTATATTAATTCCATGAGATTTAAATGTATCAAGGAATAATTTCTTATCATCCATATCCGAACGAGCAGTTACTATTATTACTTTCGATCCTGTCTTAACAGCATTCTTCAGGATCGCATTAAATTTTGCGATCATTCTACCGATCGGTACCGCGGTTTGTTGAAAGACTTTGGCTGATTTAAATTCACCGAAATCGTATTCTTCACCACTTCCTAATTTATAAGTGTTGAAAGCTTTCGGAGGTAATATCTTAACAATCTTACCATTCTTTATAACTCTTACACGGGCTTTTGTTTTAAACATAGTATCGTCGATATCAAAGATAGTTAAACCTTTGGTACCTTCCGATAAAAATGTTTTAAATTTTTGCATAGTAGTCCTATTATACCATAAAAAAGTGGTATTGTAAACTACTATTTATACTAAAAGTATTTTCTAATAGTCTCGATTTTGTCGTCTGCTTCAGCAATTTTAGCAATTTCGCTTTCAATAGCTTCTACAATACCGGGGTGTTCACCAATACCAGCTGCATTCGATTTATAAACTTCGATATTAGCTACAGCGATTGCGATATCACCTTCTAATTTTTTTACTAGAGCTTCTAGTAATGGTCCTGAATATCCTTCACTCATTTGTTTTTCCTCTTAAATTCTGCGATAGTTTCTATCAACGGTTGTGCCCAATCATCACGATCTTCTTCAAAGATTTGTAATCCTTCATCTCCAGCAATACATACCACCAAATTCTTAATTGGCATTCCTGTTCGCTCTTCCCACATAATTGCATATGCTGCAGATTGCATAAAGTAACCGTGAATCCATTCTTTCTTTTTCCATTTGCGTGAGGTTTTCCAATCAATAATACTTCTTTTATTGTTCCAGATACCAACACAATCAACTGTACCAGCAACACCTAAATGTTCTGAATACATTTTTTTCTCTATTGCATAAACTTCAGATAAACTTTTGGATATAGCTGGGGTTACGTCTTTCATAACCTGTAAATCTAAAAGGTTAACGTCCACATTCCATTCTTCGTTTGCAATAAATTTTTCTATTAGCCCGTGAACTTTAGTACCACGTTTGGCTGCTTTAGTACTAATCCGATTAGCTTCTTCTTCGCCCACGCGCTTACGCCACGCGATGATAGCATCTTTATTTAGAATAGATAATACCCGTGTAATACTAGGATATTCATTACCAGATTCATCTACGTATACACGACCGGATTTTCTATTCTGTTGATCTAAACTTTCTTCGTTATACGTTATCTCTGTATGTTTAAACATTATGCATATTTGCATTCACCTATCTGAATGCACTCCTGAACTTCAGGTTCTATTTCACATAAATGTGTTTTGCTTTTGTCATTATAACATAAGCCTGGAAGAACCTCGATTGTACTACAACCGCTTATTAAAAATATTACTAAAAAGAGTCTTACCATTTTTCTTGATTCACTCCACGTGTGTTAAATGTTCCTGCAGGTTTATTTTTATCATAATTGTAAGGAACAGAAACAGCATAAGGATCTGATAACCCTTCGCCTACCCATTTAAATTGATTATAAACTGTTGAGGGGTTAACGTGATCTAAGTATCTATCTACCCAGGTATTTTCTTTTTCTGCATATGCTTCAACTTCTTCGTAAGTTCCATATACATATTCGCTATTATCTAGTCTTGCTAATTCTATACTCATTTTGTGTTTATATTATCGGCATACCTTTTTGGTAAACCTTTTTTAATTTTATCTTGAACTTCTTTCCAACCATCACCAGCTTTCTTAAGCATAGATCCTTCTTTACCAGTAATTAATCCTGGTGCTTTAGAATAATATCTTTTTATCTGTGGATTCTTTTTTAAAAAATCCTCTGCTTCAGAAAAAGACATCATTACTTCGAATATCTCTTCTGTTTCGGTATCTTTAAATTCATACAGTGGCATTTGCTGCCTCCCAATTCTGGCCAACCCAGTCTAATTTATTGTATTTCTTTTCATAAGCTTTAGGATTAAACCAATCTGGTTGTTTACGTTTAGTCCATACCATTGGCATATAAGCTAATTTAGTGTGATAAAAATTCTTGTAAGATTCAACAGCACAATCCGTCATACAATCTGGAAATGCTTTCATTGCTAATGCAAAGTCTGTCATACGAGATTTCGGTATATTATCTGGTAGTTTTTCTAAAGCTTTTCTTAGCCTAGAATCTGTGCCGTGGACTTTATCATATCTGTATGTATATTCGTCGCATAAGCCAACAAAATGTAGGTAATGCCAACGATAGTTATGCATAGATTGTAATGTCCAAGTTGTGCATGGATGATACATGTGTACCGCTTTATATAATATATCTTCGCGCTCGTCGCGGAAGACCCATTTCTTTTGAATTGTTTTTCCTGATTTAGATGGACCGCGTGTAACCTCGGCATCTAACATTCGGTGAGCTGTGGAAAGCATTTGACCTGATTCCACAATCATTTTGACTATGTGTTTGTCACACTGCATTTGTGCGGCTACCACTGGATTTCTATCTAATACGAAAATATTCATAATGTATATTATACCACAAAATAAGTAGTTTGTAAACCCCTATCCCTTTATCACTCCAAGTACCCAATTTTCTGCAGCATTTTCTGCATACTCCTCATTGTGTTCAAATAGATTTCTTCTTTCCATTAATTTATCATTTTCATAAAATTCCACAAACCATCCTTCATATGATTCATGTACTGTAGCTTTCCTGGCCTCGTCTGCTGACCAATATGCATGTCTTTCTGTTGATGTTCTCATTACCATTTTAGTTGTTTAACCCTGGCGGACCAGGGCTAAACCCCTGATTCCTATCCTCCTATTGTTTGTAATTCTCTTATGTGTTGTTTAAGACCTAAAGCTTTCTTTTCATTTTTGTAAGCTAAAATGTCTTTTCCCTTCGACTTCAATCGTCTTTTATAATGAATTGTTTCTCTGAAATCTCGTTTCAGACGTTCCAAATCTGTAATCATAAGCAATCTCCATGTTGTGATTAATTAAAATTACATAACGAAGGATTATTGCATAGGCTATTCCTCTTCTTTCTTTGTTGTTGTCTTTCTTACCGCCTTTACGATAAGCCCCGGAAAGGCTTCATCTATTAAAGCCTTTGTCAGTCCTTTTACTTTTAAATTTTTATCTTTAGCTGCAACTAAAAGCTCTGCCTCTGTTGGATGAATAGACTCTAGTACATTTAAAAATATACCTTCTCTACGTATTGGCTTTGCTGCATTTGCAATTGATCCTTTAAAAAAGTATTTAAATTGTTTATGTGTTCTGAATAGTGATGATGATGAATATCCTTTTGGAGCATCATCTTTTTCGTATGGGGGTGCACCCTTCGGTAATACTGATACGATATCAGCATCGAAAGCTACTCTTAATATATCCCTTAAAGCGGGATGATTATTCTCTTTTAGTAGATTAACCTTATCTTCTTTCTTTGTTAGTTTTTCGAATTGTTCAAAAACTTCTGGTATTAATAATTTAGCCATGTGTGTAAAATTCCTCCGTACATTCAATCAGATTCTTTAATCTGTTCTTAACTAAGTAATTCAAAACCTTCATATTTGGCGCTGGTTTTGTCTCATTAAAAGTATTTATAATAGTTTTTTGGATCTCTTCCGGTATATAATCAAAGTCAATTAATGTTTGATTTCTTTGAAAGTTCCTATATATTTCATCACCCATTATTTCTCTTAGATTATCTATATTTTCTGCCCACTCATCGATACGAGCTTGACGTAATTGATTCTGATGTTGTTCAGTAATAAATGTATCGTCTGGGGATAACACATTCGGAACACCATCACCAGCATCACCACGACATACGTGATTCCATTTATATAATCTAGGGTTAGGATCTACTACTAATTTTTTAGTAGCAAGAGAAAATTGTTTTACATTATTATATTTTTGTAGTTGGATAAAATCCTTATCCGATGATATAATCATAACTGGTTCGTGTAACCCAAACTCTTGTGTTTGCATAGTTAGTGTTGCAATAATATCATCCGCTTCACATTCATCTAAATGTAATACCTTCCACGGGAAATTATTCTTAATATCTTCTCTTAAATCATTTAGTGTTGTAAAGATAAGATTCCAATCTAACTCTGATGCTGACCTATTCTTTTTACGATTACCTTTATACTCTGGAAAGAATTGTTTTCTCCAGGAGTTAAAACCATCACACGCTAATACCATTTGCCCGTATTCACCCCTATATTTCTTATTATACATTCTAAGAGTATTTAGACATATGTGTCTAATTAGATCGGGATCGTCTATCCTTTGTACAATAATACTTGCCAAAGCAATTTGGCTGTAATCAACTATTATCATTATCATCTCCATCCAGATCAAAGTCTGGTATAAATTCTATTTCATATTCCTCATCATCAAAATCCGACTCTTCATTCATAGCTTTAGCTTTTACGAATGCCGTATCTAGTTGGTGTTGTAAATCGTGGGGAATTCCTAAGAATCTCATGAACATAGCATTTAGTAAATTTACTATTGCATGCATGTCTCTAGCCTCTCGAGTGTTTGAATCTCTAAAGTCCATATTATGGAATAAGGAATCTTTATTAATTTCTAATGAATCTTCAATTAACTCGAGCATGTATACTGCAGTATCGACCGATTCTTGGGTCATAAATTCTACTGCTTCTCTAGAATCTTTTAAAGCTTTTTCGATAGCTTTTGTTTTATCCGGGAAAGGAATAACATTATCTTTGTATTTTTTATTCATAAGGTGTATTATACCACAAATTAAGCTGTTTGTAAACCCCTAATTTGTATGTTTCTAGGTTGTCTAAAGTCATCTTTTGGTAATATCATTTTATCTTTATCTGTATAGAAAAAGAATTTTACCTTAGATTCCTGGTGTCTTTCTGTTAACCACTTATACATACTATTTCTCCATCCTTCTAGGGTTAACTCAACTCCGTGTTCTTGGTTTGATCTCCCTACTATTTTATGGGTAGAACTAGATACATTATTCTGAAACATAGCATCCATACCATACACATGTATTTCGCCCACATCCTGATAATTTTTTAATATAACATCATGTGCATATTTCATAGCTAACAATCCTGTACTGGAGGATATTCGATGCATAAAAATTCTTTTATTAGAAAATTGTTTTAATTGTTCTGGATGTTTCCTAGCATACTTAGTAGCTCTTTGTCCTAATATCCAGGTATATTGATCTAGGTTTGGTGGTTCTTTTTCTTCTTGATAGAAGTCACCGCCGTTGCCGTAATCCAAAACACCAGTACATAGGAACTTTAGAAATCTTCCATCGGTCATACAAAGACCATGTACTTTGTTTGGGGATATATCGTAAGCGGGAATGTTGCATAAAAGCAGTTCTCCTTCTGGGTTGGTTTCTTTAAAGGTTTTTTTTGATGGGCCGTTTGCCAGTACGTTTACTCGCATATTTTTAGATTCTTAACAGCGTTGCTACCTATTCGACAATTAACTATACCATTATAGTAATCATCGGATAATAATACATCACGGGCAAATTGTTCTTTTGCCTCCATGTAAGCACACTCTCCTTTTGTTTTACATAAATGTAGTATTTCTCTATAGAATATATCGCCTGATGTTTCTAGTTCTTCTACGAGATGCTTATTCGATCCATAGTATTCTCTCCAATTAGATTCTATTATAGATCTTCTTTTTCTTTTTTTACCTTTTAAAGGTGGTAAAGTTTTTTTACTCCAAAAGAATTTTTTACCTATATACTTTCGATTAGTTGCACGATTTGTTATCATATAAACAAATCCATAATAATCGTCTGTACTAAAGTTTTCGGGTGGCTCGTATTTTATGCCTTGATATATCCAATCCATAATAGTATTTATGCATCGAAATCAAGCTCATCTTCTATAACCTCTTCGGCCATTTCACCACAGAAAGGACAGTATTTAGGTGTTTCCTCTTCATCTGATGTTTTTATGTCTGATATTTTAAAGCAATATCCGCAATCAAATGTATATTCAGGCATTTTCTATTAAAGCCTTAAATTCCGTATATCCACCTATCTTTTCATCATCGACGATAATTTGTGGAAAGGTTCTTGCTCCTGGGAATTTCTCTAACATTTCTTCTCGGTTAAAATCTACATCTAACATAAACTTTGCATATTTGTGATGTGATTCCTGTACGAATTGTTGTGCAATTCTTTCTGCCATGTCACAATAAGGACATTGTGGTTTACTATAAATTTCTATATTCATTTAAATGATACTCCTATTAAAAACATTGCTAATCCCATAAATCCAAGAACACTTACTTGGATAATCGAAGCCCAAAAAACTTGTCTCATTGGATGTATATCTGTTATTTTTTCTATATTCATACAGATCCTATTTCATGATTACGAACAACTGTCTCGATAAGATGCCCAAACTTGTCATATGTATATACGGTTTGAGTTTGTTGATTACCATTAACCGTTACAGTTATTTGTTTGTAGTCCATTACCTTTCCCTTCATGGGATCATATGTTATAGCATATGAAGTATTTACTGGTGGTATTTCCATTATAGTGATAACCCCGATAGTGTGTTTTCATCAACGTCTTGTTTAACACCGCCGACCACATAAGAAGTAATTTCTGTTTCCTGTGGTGCGACCTGTACATTACCACCACCAATCCATTTTTCTGTCCATGGTAGTGGATTCATTTTAGATACACTGTATGGTGAATTTAAACCAATTGCACGCATTCTTTTTGTACCTATCCATTCTATATATTGACATAGAATTTGTTCATTTAATCCAATCATTGAACCATCTTTAAATAGATACCTTGCCCATTCTTTTTCTTGTTCAATTACCTTTGTAAATAAATCTATAGATTCCTTTTCAGATTCTTTTGCTATCTTAACAAAGTCTGGATCTTCTTTTAACATATTCTTAATAATAGTTGTAGTACCAGCAAGATGAACGTTTTCATCTCTAGCAATAAACTTAATAATCTTAGCATTACCTTCCATCTTTTTTAGTTCCGCGAACGCCCACGAGCACGCGAAGGAAACATAGAATCTTATACCTTCTAATGCATTAGCTGAAAGCATACACATATACAATATTTTTTTATGATAATAAGGATCGTGTTGTTGATTATCATTTTGTGAATTATTATAATCTATAAGAGTATCATAATATTTTCCAATTTCATTTCCGCATTCTAATATTTCCTGTACGTCTAGCATACCATCAAATACAATAGAAGGGTTAGGATAGATATTCCTAATGATATGAGTATAAGATCGACTATGAATAGTTTCGCTGAAACTCCAAGTTTCGATCCAGTTCTCAACTTCTGGCAAACTTGCGATAGGTAAGAACGCCAGATTGGGAGCTCTGCCTTGAACCGAGTCCAATAGTATTTGCCTCTTGAGATTACTAGTAAAAATATGTCTTTCATGTTCTGTTAAATTGTCGAAATCCTTTTTGTCTTTTGATACATCTACTTCTTCCGGTCTCCAAAAAAAGCTTAATTGTTTATCTGTCATTTTATCTAAAGCTGGGTATTTGAGTACGTCAAATCTTTGTATATCCACTCCTTCATCTAGAAACATCATCTTTTCTAAATGGGACTTTTTATTCTTCTTCAATATCGGCATTTATTTTCCTTTGTGTATTTATGTTTAGATTTTACAGCTGTCGCAGTCATCATCCTCATATTCAGACATAATATTAGCAGCGTCATCTACTGCAGAAGGTAATTCGTCTCTTGGATGATATTCTACTTTCATTTCCCCAGATCCATCATGGGTGTTAAAATAATAAAGTTGTTTAATACCAAATTTATATGCAGTGACTAAGTCTTTAATCATTTCAGACATAGGAACTTTATTATCTTCAAAGTGTTCTGGGTTATAGGATGTGTTGACAGATATTCCTTGATCTATATATTTTTGTAATATAGCACAGATCTTTAGATAACCGTCTGGACTTTTCTGATCCCAGAGCAAATCGTATTTATTTTTAAGATGATGATAACCAGGTACTACTTGAGCCATCACTCCATCTTTGGATTGTTTATAACTAACTAAAGCACGCGGAGGTTCAATTCCATTCGTGCTATTACTAATTTGAGCGCTTGTTTCCGCAGGCATTAATGCCATGAGAGTTGAGTTTCGGATCCCGCTTTCTTTGAGTTCAGTTCTGAGCTCGTTCCACGGCATACGTTCTTTATGCTCTATAAGATTATCTATCGCTCTCTTATATGTATCAATTGGCAAGTCTCCAGACGCATATTTTGTTTGATTATTTAATAAACATGCACCTTTTTTTCTTGCTAATTTAGCTGAGGTTTTAATTAAATGATAACTCCATGCTTCTGCATATTCATCTATAATCTCAAATGCTGATTCATCATATTTTAAACCACGCTTTGCTAAGAAATAAGCTAAGTTGATAATACCTACACCAAGAGGTCGTCTTCCCATTGTACCTTTTTCTGCAGCTTGTATTGGATAATCCTGATAATCTAATAATTCATCTAATCCACGAACTGCTAAATTACAATACTTTTTAAATTCACTTGGATGATTAATTAATCCCCAGTTAATTGCAGATAGAGTACAAAGAGATATTTCCCCATTCGGATCATTTGGATGTTCTAATGGTGTTGTTGGTAGATCGATTTCACAACAAAGATTACTCATATGGATAGGAGCTTCTTTGGCATTAAATGAACCGTGATCGTTTGCGTGATCGACATTCATAATATAGATTCTACCGGTATCTTTTCTTTCCTGTAATAGCTGTTGAAATACTTCTAATGCAGGTAATGTTTTCTTTCTAATACTATAAGCACGCTCATACTTCTCATATAGTTCTTGGAATTTATCTTGGTCATTATAAAAAGATTCATATAATCCTGGTACATCGTTTGGATCAAAGAAAGTAATATTACCACCAGATAATAATCTTTCATACATTAATTTGTTTATTTGAAATGCATAATCCATATGTCTAACACGAGTTTCGTCTGTACCTTTATTGTTCTTTAATACAACTAAATCCTCAAACTCATAATGCCAGACTGGCAAATACACGGTCGCTGCGCCCCCGCGTACGCCCCCTTGCGAGCACGATTTAACTGCTGCTTGAAAGTACTTTAAGAAAGGAATTAGGCCTGTATGAACTATTGACCCATCTCCAACACGTGCACCAGCGGCTCGTATGGAGCCTGCACCGATACCTATACCAGCCTTCTTGCTTATATACCGTACAATAGAAGTACTAGTAGCATTAATGGAATCCAAAGAATCTCCGGATTCAATGAGTACACAAGATGAAAATTGGCGCGTAGGCGTTCGTACTCCTGCCATAACCGGAGTCGGCAGTGAGATATAAAATTGCGAAATCGCATCATAATAATCTTTAACATATTTTATTCTTCCTTCATCGTAATCTGAGAAAAGAGTTGCCGCAATCATCATGTACAATATTTGTGGAGATTCGTATAGCTCTTTCGTTCTTCTATCCTGAACTAAGTACTTACCCCTAAATTGTTCCATACCAGCATATGTAAAGGTATCATCCCTATCATGCTTAATATAGTTATTTAGATCTTCAAGTTCTTGTTCTGAATATTTTTTTAATATCTCTGCGTCGTATACCCCACGCTCGATATTCTTTTCTATAATTTGTTTTAGCGACCAAGGTTTATAATCCCCAAAGGCTTCTTTACGAATCTTATAAGAGACTAATCTTGCTGCTACAAATTGGTAATTTGGTGTTTGATCTGATATCAACTCAGCTGCACTTTTGATAAGAAGCTCATGAATATCATAAGCTGGGATCTTATCATATAGTTGTATGTTGGCACGAAGTTCTATCTCTGACATACTGACACCAGTAATATCTTCAACTGCCCACTCAAGTACTTTATGTACTTTTTCTAAATCAAATTTTTGCTGAGTTCCATCACGTTTAGTGACATTTATTTCCATTACATTTATCCCATTCATAAGCCATTATTATATCACAAATCAATAGATTTGTAAATCTATTTTTTAAGTTTTTTTACTTGTTCTTCTAGAAGTTCTAATCTTTCAGCTATGAGCGGGTATTGCTTTTTAAACTTAGATTCGGTCTTGGCTAGCTCTAGATCATATTTTTCTGCAAAATGATCCATGAACCGGTTCACTTGTTTTTGGAACCAGATGCCAATCGCGGTATTTTGAAACCAACCATAGAAAGAACTTCCTATGATGGAGCTAAGGATAGATTTAAGTGAAAGAATTAGTAACCAATACATTATTTACTCTTTGCTAATCTTTCTAATGCAGCAACATAGTTAGGCATACCATGGTCAACGATTGCATCAAAGAATTTAAATCTTTTCCATGAGTTAGTTAAACCAAAGAAGAAATCTGCAAATGAAGGTCCTGCCTGTTTATTGCCATGTCTTCCAAAGTATATCATTTCACCGTGATGTCTGAATCCTAACCATGCTGGTGGAATACGACATACTATATCATTATTATTCATAAAACGATAGTGTTTGCATTTAATGTTTTTCACAAATTTTGGTCCACCAACTCTTGGTGATCCAAAGGTAAATAATTCTTCTGGTTGATATCTAGTTGCTGAGATTGTTGCCATTGCAGCACCTAGTGAATGACCAGTCATATAAACATCTTTACGTACTTTTAACTGATCATTATGTTCTAATTCTTTTAGGATATCCATCCATAAGTCATTAACTTCTTGTTGGAATCCACTGTGTACTTTTCCACCGGCTATAGCTGCATTTCTAAATACCTTTAAGTCTGCCATAACATCGTTTAGCTTACTAGGTTCTGTACCTCGAAAAGCAAACCATAAATCGTTACGGTCTTTGGCTACTAAACATTCTGCGCCATCTCTGGATATTAATTTAGCCCAGGGAAATCCCATTTCTTTACATGCTGCTACTGCATCTTTTTCATTTTTGTAAGCGTGAGCGGATAGTTTAGCTGCTACTACGGCTCTACCCCAACCGCTTAATTGTTCTTTCATTCTAGTTGTTGTCATCTTTTACCTTTACTCCAATCGCTTCAGCTTGGTCATCACTAATAGTTACATTCCTATAATATACTATAACTTCGCCTAATTGATTAATATATCGTTTAATTTCTTGAGTATTAAAAGCCATGAGCTCATAATCATCAACTGTCATGGCAAAAAATACAATGTCTCCGCCATGGTTCTTTTTAATATCATCGATAAACTTATCGAGATATGTATATCCTTCTGGATATAAATCTTCTCTACCTAATTTACAATTTCTTTTTTTAGTCTCCGGATCTTTTAAACAATTTTCTATTATTTTAGAATCAGAAACTACATACCATTTTGGTTCTTTTAAATCAATTGGTCTAGGTAATACTGGTTGCACAATATCTATCTGTACAGGTTTAGTTATAACCTCTACTTCACGTGGTATTAAACTACAACCACTAATTATTAAGAGCGCTAATCCTAGCGCTATCGTTTTCAATCGCATCAAATGCCTCTTTTGTTTTATTATTGGCTCGTGTTTCTATCATACCTGGTTTAGCACTTGCCAACTTAGAAAGATTATGCCTTCTAAATATATCCATGTATTCAGCCATTTCAACTTCATACTGTTGATTTCTAACTTGTAAACCGCTAAGTTCTTTACCGGTTTTTTCTAAATTATTCTGTATCGCTTCTATTGTAGCTTTTTGTTCAGCATCTCTTACTTCGAATGCTTTATTTAATTCTACTAATTCTAAATTCTTATTATATAGAAAATATCCGCCCAACGATAAGGCGACTATAATACCTATTAACACTTTACTAATCATTATTTTTTAGCTTCTTTCGCTGCTCTCCTGGCGAGAATTCTTTCTACGAATTTTCTGCCTTCACGTGTTCTTCCATCATATCTTCTTTCGGATTTAGCAACACGAGCTTTATGTTTTTTATGTTTATCCTTTGGCATCATATCGGAAGGCATGGCTACACCACCTGCAGCTACTGAATTAGCTGCTGCATCTTCCCAATGCTTTAGATATTCTTTAAATGAACGTCTCATCTTTTTATATCCTCATTACTTATATATAAGTCTTGCTTTGTTAAAACATGCTGAACCTTATAGATATTATTCCCTAGAAAACTAGAATATGGTTCTGTATGTTCTGACACTTTAATTTTTGAATTCTTTTTAGCTATAGATTCTCCTGTGTTCATAGAAACTATATCTTTTGTTAAACAATATACTCCTGGATTTAATACATCGTTTTTAATAAACCAATGATTTTCTGTTATATCATTTTCTAATCCATCATCCAAAGCTTTAGTTATTATTTCTTCTATTTTTTCTTCACTCATTCCTGTATGTTCTCTTATCAGAAATAAAGCTGCTGCATAAGAAGCTATTTTACTTTTTCCACCTGGTGCTAATTGTAATAATCTTTTTACATTAAATACCAATCTATGAAAAATAGTATATGCGGACTTTTCCTCATTAGTTTTCAGCTCTTTGGCTTTCTTTAAGTTACGTCCACGTTTATCAATAATCCCTAAATCATATGCAGGTAATTTTTCCCAAGGCGTAGTAAGAAGCTTTAGAAATCTAAAGGCATATCCTAAATCTGCTGCTCTTGATAATATACTCATATTTTCCTAAGTCGTTCTACTATTAGAGGATCTAATGGAACCTCTACCTTTTCGTTCTCTGGCAAATAATTTAAAAAGACTAAGAACGGTTTGATATAATGCCAGTGTGATTCGTCAATCTTATACCAAATCATTCTATTTGCAGCAGGTATACCAAATACATTATAAATCACAATTAAGTGATTGAGAATTAATCTCTCCTGTAGATCTTCTGCTTCTTCGTACCTTCTAAGTAATCTTTTTAGATACTTGAAGCGGGCAAGATCTTCATCAAACTCTGATGCTTCAATGCATTCAGGGTTATTATAATGTTTTGCTGCAAACAGTTTAAAGTTCTTAGCATTTAGCTCGTCAAATATTTTCATCATATAACTATCTATGATAGCTTATTAAGTCTCTAATTTAAATTCCGTAGTTTTATTTAAGAAATTAAGTTCCCATTTAGGTTCATTACTAATAAAACAGAATCCCAAATGTCCTTGGTTTTCGCCTTCAATAACTTCCCATAACCAAGCTAAACTACCTGGACCTTTTACGTTTTTCTCTTGGTCTACAATTAGATTAACTGCTGATGATAGTCTATCAAGGGCAGAAAAGAAATGTCCGTATTTGATTTCTTCAGTATCGAATACTGATTTGTATTTAGTTTTAAAGCTTTTCAAATCGTTAGCTAGAACTTGTCTTTTGTTTGGCTTATCTTTATAAGCTTTAATTCCAATACCTAGTACTTTAACTTTTCCTTGATAAACGTCTTGGTTCATTACACCATAGTTTTTAGCAGAACGTCCAGAATGAATTACATTTACTTTCATGCCAGCTTTTAGTTTGGCCATAGATACTTTACCTTCAGCTAGATCTCTTTGCTCTTGTCTGAATTCCCCAAAGTATTTCATTAGTCGCTCTCCTTTTCTGCTGTATAGTTTTTATCGATGTAATCAAAGAATTCTTTTTTCTTTGCATCATCTTTAAAATCTGCAGGTGATTTAACACCAAACTTTTTCATAGCAG
>Ga0315315_10001072_pt1 | contig 24800 bp, 4 predicted proteins | sample M140m3416metaG_FD_203699 | JGI IMG/M metagenome (GOLD analysis project Ga0315315, IMG submission 203699) | Ammonia-oxidizing marine archaeal communities from Monterey Bay, California, United States - M1 40m 3416 | ecosystem: Environmental > Aquatic > Marine > Intertidal zone | place: USA...
TCCCCGACGCCGTCGCATCCAAGCCGGACACCTACGCGTACACCTTCGCCGCGATGCCCACCGACGGCCACCACCACATCGCGTGGTTCGAGCCCAAAGCCGTCGCGCCCAAGGTGCACCACATGCTACTGTTCGGGTGCGCCGGCGGGGTCTCACCGAACCTCCACACGCGCTCGGGCGGCATGTTCTCCCCGGGCGGAGGCGAACCACGCGGATCCGTGTGCGCGGACAGCCCGGCGGAACCCTTCATCTTCGGCTGGGGTAAAAACGCGCCGCCGCTGAACCTCCCAGACCGCGTCGGCTTCGAGGTGGGCGGCGAACACGGCTTTAAACATCTCGTCCTCGAGGTTCACTACCTCGACCCGCAACCGACGGATGCCAACGAAACATCAGGGCTCGCCGTGCACCTCCGCAAAGGCCGGCCCAACCGCGCGATGTCCGTCGTGGCGTTCGCGCAAGGGTTCACACTCCCGCCAGGACAGGCGCGGGTCCCAGTGAGAAACGCTTGTACGTACACGATGGCCCGGCCGTTGTCGGCCTTTGCGTTCAGAGTGCACACGCACGCGCTGGGCGTCGAAGTCTACGCCGAACGGCTCGCCGCCGGCGCGTGGCCCAAGGATGACGAGGACGGCACGGACGGTACGCCTGCTGCCGCGACGACAAATGCCGATGACCCGTTCCCCGCGGTGCGTCTCATGGCCCGGGACCCGCAGCTCCCGCAGCTGTTTGAAAGGATCGACGATCGTAAAATAACGATCCACCCCGGGGATGTCATTCGCGTGACGTGTATCTTCGACACACGCAATCGAACGCAGGTCACGCGCGCGGGGTGGAGCCACGGCGACGAGATGTGCAACCTGTACATGATGGTGCACGCGGAGGAACCCGCGTATCTGTCCTGCAACGGCGCGCGGGGGAACGGGCGCACGCGGATGGAGATTCAGCATTCGCCGGATTCGAGCCAAGCGTCGGCTCAACCTCCGGATGACCCATCCACGATGACCGCGCACCTTGTGGACGCGCCTGCTGGTGCCTGGCCAAAGTCGCTTGGTCAGATCGCGGGGATCGTCGCGGAACCGGACGGGCGGCACGCGTGGGCGTTTCACCGCGGCAAACGAATCTGGGACGGCGACAGCTTCGACCCCGCCACGAACGTTGTCAAAGATTTGGATTCGCCCATCGCCGAGAACACGATCGCGCGGATCGAGCTCGCGACTGGTAAGGTCGTCAAATCATTCGGCGCGAACGAGCACTACATGCCGCACGCCATCACGCTCGGTCCGAACGGAGACGTGTGGGTCACCGACTGCGGATTGCACCAGGTGATTCGATACAACGCCACCGACGGCGCCAGAGTGGCGGAGTTTGGCAATAAGTTGACACCGGGGCAGGGTTCAGACGGCTTTTGTAAACCGACGCAGGTGACCGTCGCGGAGGATAACTCGTTCTGGGTCAGCGATGGGTACTGTAACGAACGAATCGCTCGGTTCGACTCGAGCGGTACGTACGTAGGCGAATTCACCGGGCCGAAGGGACACGAGAACGAGAAGGAGAACGAGAACGAGAACGAGAAGGAGTCGACTTCAACCCCTGCTCTTTCGGGGTTCAAGGTGCCGCACGCGATTGAACTGGACGCCCGGGATTCGACCCTGTACGTCGCGGACCGCGAACACGCGCGCATCACCGCGCACCAACTGGACGGTACACATCTCAGAACGTACGACCTATCACCGCACGGTTTAGTGTACGGTTTATCGGTGTTGAGGAGCGAGGAACGCGGAGTCTCGGGATTGTACGCGTTGTGTTGGAAGAGAGACGGCGGCGAGGTTAACATGGTGTGGATACCCACCGAGGCTGGCAGGGCATCCTGGAGCAAGACCCACCACTTGACGGGGAAGCAGGTGTCGTGGCGCCTGTCCTCGATGACGACGCCGCACGCCATCACCACGTTCGGGGGCGCTGCGGGTGGAACCGACGCGTGGGGCCGCGGCGTCAACGTCCTCGTCTCCGAGACGCGGCCAACACTCGGCGACGTCAACTTACAGCGGCTGTGGATCGGCGTCGACGAGGTGGATGAGAAGGACACGGACAAGGACGGGTTGAAGTTGCAGGTTGTGCCGCCGCGGGGGTGGGTGGAGGGGGGCAGGACGTACGTGGAGGAGGAGGCGCTGCCAGGGAGTGAAAAGTCCGTCGCTCCGACGATGGAGGCGACAAAGGGTAAGATGGAGGCGGAGACGGAGACGGAGCCCGCGAACGTGGACGATAAAGCCACCGAGGATACCGACGACGATGGTGACGACGGCGACGGCGACGACGATGGCGATGATGATGGCGAGGAGGAGGAGGAGGAGACCGTCATCGCGCCGCAGCACGGCGGCGGGGGCGGCGGCCTCCTCCCCGGCGGCGGCGTCGCGAAAGCCGGAGCCGGCGTCTCGAAGCACGAGGCGATTCGCACCGGCGGCGCGAGACCGGTGGAGGTTGGCGACTCGAACGCGGCGCACTCGCCGCTGCCGCTGGCGTTTGGGGTGATGATAGCGGCCGGGGCGACGCTGTTTGTGTTTTGCCTCTTCAAGTTGCCGAGGTCGTTTTTGGAGCTGAGGCAGGCGCTCGCGGGGCGGGTGCAGGGGAAACAGGGTACGATGGGAGGACGGTACCGGCGACTGCACGACGAGGTTTAGGGAAGACGAGGTTTAGCGGATTCATCGACGCCTCTTCGCCTCTTCACTCTCGCCCTTTCATAAGAGTCTAAAAAGCAAAAAGTGCAGCACCGAGACTAAAAATATCACTTCCGCGTGCACACGCCGATCCCGGAGTGGTGACGAGAAGATGTCCGCTCTCGCGCTCGCGTCCGCGCCGGTGCCTCGCGTCGCGTCTGGTAGACACGCCGCGTCCACCGGCCGCCGAGCAACGCGCCCGGACGCCCCGCATCCCGCCCCCGGGTCTCGGGCCCTCGGAAGCAGGCGGCGGCGGAATGCATGGAGAATTGTCGTCGCGGCGGTCGATCCGGACGACGTCGAGCGTCCGGGTTCGGATCGCGACGACTACGCGGATTGGAAGGCCGCGAAGGACGACACCTCCGAGGCGTTCAAGCGCGCCGCCGCGCAGGCGGGGCGCAAGGAAGACTTCGTCGTGGGCGCGACCCCACTCGACGAGAAGATGCTATCGCGCGTCATGCTCCAGCTGCTCAACAACCACGCCCGCGGGATCCCCGCCGCGCCATTCCTCGACAAGATCAAGGACGACATGTGCCTCGACGGGTACAAGTCCGTGCTCGTGGGCATCGGCCGCACGCGGCAGTGGGCGCTCGCCAGGGAGATCGTCGATTGGGTACGACGGCAAGGATTGGAGCAGGGAAAGGCGGGCGCCGACGTGCTCACGTCCAACTGGTTCGTCGCGCTCATCCGACGACGAGTAGACGACGCCGAGTGGGAGGCTGCCGTCGAGGTCTTCGAGTACATGCGGGACTTCGACGGCGTACCGTCCGGCGAGTGCATCGAGATGTTCGCCCAGGTGACTGACCACGAGAGCCGCATGAACGCGATGACGGTGGAGAGATGTCGGCGAGTCGGGGAATGGCTGGCGGGTTCAGACGCGGGCAAGGCGCTGTGGCACCTGAGCTTCGGCGCGCCGGGAATGGCGACGCCCGAGGCGGCGCCCGCGAGGAGCGTGAGGATCGCGATGCCGACGGAGGAGTTCGACATCGACGGGGACATCGACAAGCTCCGTGAGCAGTTCAAGGACTACCTCGAGTAGTTCGTTGATGATGTGTACAACGAATATGAATCAAAAAAAGCTATTCCAAACCAACCTCTGCACCCAATCACGCGTACGTCTCCACCTGCTTGAAGACCTCGTCGACAACCTCCGCGAGCGTGGGGTGCGCGTGGACCGCGAACTTGAGGTCGGAGGCCTTCATGCCCTGGTTCACGGCGTTGGAAGCCTCGTGGATGAGGTCCGCGGCGTGGAGGCCCATGATCCACATCCCGAGAATCTCCTGAGTGTCCGAGCGGTAGATGAGCTTGGCCATGCCGTCAGCCTCCTTCTCCGCCAACGCCTTGGAGTTCGCCTTGAACGAGGTCTTCTTCACGGTAACCTCGAAACCCTCCTCCTCGCCCTTCGCGCGCGCCTGCTCCTCGGTCATGCCCACGAAGGAAACCTCGGGATGCGTGAAGCACGCGGCGGGGACGGAGTTGTGGTTGAGAACCTTGTCGCGGCCCTGCATGCACTCAATCGCGGCGATACCCTGCGCGGACGCCGCGTGCGCGAGCATCATCTTGCCGTTCGCGTCGCCGATGCACCACACGCCCTCGATCACCTCGCCGTCCTTGTCGAGCGCCTGCATGCGCTCGTTGACCGGGACAAAGCCCCTTTGGGTCTCCACGTCGATGGATTCCAGCCCGAGCCCGTCGGTGAAGGGCGCGCGGCCGGTGGCGACGAGGCACGCGTCCACCTCCATGACGTCGACAACCTCGCGGGTCTTGAAGTCGGAGAGCTCGATCGTCACGGGCTTCTCGCCGATGATACCGGGCGTCACCTTGGTCGCCAGGACGTTTGTGACGTAATCGATGTTGCGGGGGTTGATCAAGATGCGCTCCGCTTGCTTGGCAATCTCGCCGTCGAAGCCCGGCATGATCTTGGGCATGGCCTCGATGAATGTAACGTCGGAGCCGAGGGCGGTGTACACGTCGGAGAATTCGAGGCCGATGTAGCCAGAGCCGATGATGGCGACCCAGTCGGGGATGGTCTCGAGCTTCAGAGCGTCGTCCGAGGTGAAGACGGTTTTGCCGTCGATCTCAATGCCCGGGGGCACGAACGGGACGGACCCGGTGGCGATGATGATGTTCTGCGCGGTGCACTTCTTGTTGCCGTAGGAGACGGTGTGGTTATCCCTGAAGGTGGCGTTACCGAGGAGGATGTCGACGCCCATGGCCTTCATGGAGTTGGTGAGGTTGCCGCGGATGGTCGTCGCGAGGTTCGTCGCGTGAGCGGCGATGCCTTCGCGCTGGAACTGGACGTCGTTGACCTCGATGCCGAGCATCTTGAGGTGGTCGGCGTCGCGCATCTCGCGGACGCGGCCGGAGGCGGCGAGGAGCGCCTTGGAAGGGACGCATCCGCGGTTCACGCATGTGCCGCCGATGACGCCGCCCTCGATGATGGCAGTCTTGAGGCCGCACTCCACGGCGTGGAGCGCGGCGCCGTGGCCGCCGACGCCCGCGCCGATGATGACGAGGTCGTAGTCGTAATCGTGCGCGGAGACCTTCACGGTCATCGCGCGGTCGTTCGCCTTGGGGGCGACGCGCGAGCGACTGTTGGATGACACGGAGAGGAGGGGCGGTTGGTCAGTCGTGTGGGGTCAGTCGGGGGAATCCGCGGGAGACGAAGGTTTATCCAGTCGGAAGCCGAAAAGTTCGCGCCCGCCCGGGGGCGCATCGCGGGGCACGCGACCGGTTTTGGCGGTTCATCGACGCGACGCCGATGCGGGATGAGCCCCACGATGAATCGCGCGCCTGAGTTTACTCGGTGCGCGACACGTGAATCGATGTGCGAACCGGATGCGGGCGCGGGGGTGAGCGTCGGAATCAATCGCTCAGTCACTCACCGCGCGACGACACGCTGCCCGCGGACGTTCTTGCGGAAACCGGCGCGGGAGACCGGGGCGGCGCGGGCCATGGGGGCGGCCATGGTGCAAGACATGGTGGACATCCTGCCTCGATCGAAGGCGGTTGCGATGGGGAAGAAGACCCACTCGCGAGTGCTACTATGGCGCGTCTCCGGGGCGCGAGATCGACACCGAGCGCAAAGATTCAGAGGTCCTGCAGCATCCGCTTTTCGCTCCGAGGTGACTCGGCTCGTCGCTGATTGGCCGAGACATTTATCCGAATGACTCGTAAACGACGGTCTAGATGTCCCGTATAAATCTTGCAGACCGTTTGCTTGAATTCAAACTCGTCAAACAGGCGAGAAATTCTGTTCTCGGTTGAGCCGTTTGTGCAGCCCCGGGGGCGGGCAGATACACGCGCGCGCGCCTCCACACGCACGCGACGATCTGAAAGCATGTCCCCCTCCCGATCCCAGGAGGAGCGCTGGCTGTCCAAGGCGCGCGGACGCGCCGGCGATAGCCAGGTCCCCGACGCGGCGCCGGGCTCCGTGATGTCCAGCAGATCCGTCCGGTCCGCTGACCCTCAGGAGTCCTTCCAGTACGCGGCGGGCATGATGCCCAACGACGCGCGAGGGTTCACCCCGCCGAACGACTACGACCGAGCGCCGCGGAACTCCAACGCGCGGTACTCCGCCCAGCCCGCCGAGAGCGAGGTGCGTTCACTCACGCGCGATCCCGTCGTCCCGGAGGCGCCGCGTCAGCGCCAGTCGCTTGAAAATAGCCGTGGAATCCTTCAAATCTTTCGCCCGCAGCCAGACCCTTTCCCGCATCCCCGATCGCGTTTATGACCATCCCACAATCTCACCCCCACACCCATCGTATCCCTCATCACCAAACGCAGCGTTCCGACGACATGGCGCGCGACATGATCGAGAAGTTCGGCAACCCCGTCCCCATCGATGAGCCCGTGCGCAAGTCATTCAACCGGGGCAGACCCTCCACCGTGCCGTCCACGCATACCCCCATCGTCTGGGACACCCCTTACGACACGGACGCCTCCGGGATGGACGGCACCGCCAACAGGTTCTTCTCCAAGGGCAACGAACGGCTCTACGAGGCGTACTCCCAGCTCCACAACATGGCACAGGAGTTTGACAAGCCCTTCGACTCGCCCGCCATCTTGGTGGTCGGCCACCAGACGGATGGCAAGTCCGCGCTCGTCGAGGCGCTCATGGGCTTCCAGTTCAACCACGTCGGCGGCGGGACCAAGACCCGACGGCCCATCGCCATCAACATGAAGTACAACGCCACCGCGGTGGAGCCGAGGTGCTACCTGCTGAAGGATGACTCCTACGGCCGAGAGGAGGAGATGACCCTCCCCGACCTCCAGAGGTACATCGAGGCTGAGAACCAGCGCCTGGAGAACGACAACGGCTTCTGGGCCAAGGACATCGTCGTCAAGATCGAGTACAAGTACTGCCCCAACCTCACGATCATAGACACCCCGGGTTTGATCGCCGCAGCGCCCGGGCGCAAGCACTCGTCGACGCAGCACGCCTCCCGCCAAGTCGAAACCCTGGTTCGCAACAAGATGGCCAACAAGGACTACATCATCCTCTGCCTCGAGGACAACAGCGACTGGAGCAACGCCACCACCCGACGCGTGGTGCTCGACTGCGATCCCGAGCTCAGGCGCACGGTCGTCGTGTCCACCAAGTTTGACACGCGCATCCCCCAGTTTTCCAGAGCGGGCGACGTCGAGATGTTCATGAAGCCCCCGGCTAAGCTCCTGGAGCAGACGCTCCTGGGCGGCGGACCTTTCTTCACGTCGGTTCCATCCGGCCGCGTCGGCGGCTCCCGCGACTGCCTCTTCCGCAGCAACGATCACTACCGCGAGGCTGTGGTGCAGCAGGAGAAGCGCGACTCCGCGGAGCTCGAGCGCCGTTGCGATCGCCGACTGCACTCATCGGAGCGCAGCCGAGTCGGCGTCTCCCAGCTCAGGCACTTCCTCGAGCGCCTCCTCCAGCAGAGGTACCTCGAGAACGTCCCGACGATCGTCCCTGTGCTCGAACGCGAGCACAGGGCGGCGAGCGTCAAGCTCCGCGAGACCGACCTCGAGCTCAAGAACCTCGACACCGATAAGCTCAAGGAGAAGGGCAGGGCGTTCTACCAGCACTTCCTCGAGAAGATCCCCGAGCTCCTTCGCGGTACCATGGCGGCGCCCCCGAGGGTCTTTGGCGAGACCCTCGCGCACGAGCACATCCGCGGCGGCGCATTCGTCAGCCAAGACGGCCGCCCCGTCGACATCGCCTACCTCGAAGTCCCCAACGGGGAGATGCGCCTGTTCGGTGGCGCGCAGTACCACCGCGCGCTCGAGGAGTTCCGCGCCATCGTCGGCGCGGTGCAGTGCCCCGTCGTGTCCCGCGAGGACATCATCAACTCGTGCGGCGTGGATGAAGTGCACGACGGCGTCAACTACACCCGCACCGCGTGCGTCATCGCCGTCGCCAGGGCCAAGGATACCTTCGAGCCGTACGTCCACCAGCTGGGCTTCAGGCTCGCGCACATCGCCAGGCGGCTGCTTCCGGTGGCGATGTACCTCCTCCAGAAGGAGGGCCGCATCCTTACCGGCCACGAGGCGTTCCTCAAGCGCATCGGCAGCTGCTTTGCCAAATTCGTGGACCAGAAGGTCAAGGCGTGCCAGGACAAGTGCCGCGAGGACCTCGCGTCCACCACACAGTTCGTCACCTGGTCCCTCCACTCCGGTAACAAGTCCGGGCTCAAGTCCGTGCTCGCGGGCCGCGAGCAGGAGCGCGAGGAGCAGCGCGATCGCGACCGGGAGATGCACCCCCGCGACTACGACCGCCGCGACGAACGCGATCATTTCGATGACGCCTACGAGCCCCGCGAATCCTCCCGCCGCGAGCGCGAGTCTTCCCGCCGCGACGATCGCGATCGCCGCGGCCGCGGCGGCGCGAGGGACCCGCTGGACATGAACGAGGACTTCATCGACTACGTGGATGAGCGCGAGGACCGCGGCGGACGCGGGCGCAAGGATAAGCGCAGGGACGAGAAGAAGGAGTCCTCCCACCACTCCAGGGAGGTTGCCAAGCACAAGGACGACAAGGTTGTCGCGGGCCCCGTCGTGGACGTCGGCTCCAGGGACATGATCTCGCTCATGGACAACACCCTGTGGAACAGGAACATGAAGGATGTCACCCTGGACGTGGTTGACATGCTCGTGAGGCAGATTTACGCGGGTATCCGATCGTACGTGGTTCAATCCGTTGAGCTCAAGTTCAACTGCTTCTTCCTGATGCCCCTGATGAACGAGTTTGCCGGATTCCTGAGGCAGGAGATGGAGACTGCGTTCGAGATGAACCTGGACCAGGTGTTCGACGTCAGGATGGTCCGCATGGCGCTGGAGGAGAGGCAACGGAAGCTCGAGAGCGAGCTCGAGCAGATGGAGCACATTCAGGAGAAATTCGCCGCGATTCACAACCAGCTCGAGCTGCAGGCGCAGGGTTCCCCGGCCACCGCGGCGGCGCAGGCTGCCGCCAGCGGCCCGGGTTCCTTCCAGACCATCGCCGAGCGGGAGATTGAGGCGTCACGCGCGGCGTTGCGGGCGAGCGCGGAGATGGCGGAGGAGGTGAGGAGAGCCGGCAAGCAGTTCAACAGCGCGTCCAAGTCCTTCGGCTCCCCGACCCGGTCCTCCCGCGTGCCCCTTTCCAGCATGAGCAACTCCACGGACCTCCACGGCCGCGTCTAATCAGATTATCTAACGCAGAATGGAGAGAAGCCGAAGCGTACGCGCCGGCGAGCGCGGTGGAGGCTGAGATGTACCACTTTTACTACCCTTGACCTATCAATCAACACCATCACCCTTATTTAAAAGAAGCGTGGGACTTTCGACGGCGCGACTAGACACTAACACTTGTACATACGACGCACCGATCAAGACATCGCACACAATGATTGAATTCGTTTACTTAATATTACACTCGACCGCCATCGTCTGATGACCGTCGTTTGTTCAGTCCTTCTTCTTGATCTGTTTGTTCTTGCCCGCGGTGAAGAACGAGTCTTTCGGTTTCTCCCGAATGGGACCCGCGGACAACACCCCCAGCGGATCGAGGGAGTCACCCGAGAGCAAGTCCCGCGTCTGATTCGACGGCGGCGGATTAATCGCCGGCGCCGAGGCAGGCACGCCGAGCCCGCCCAGACCTCCGAGCGGGTCCATCCTCGCGAATGGGTTCACGTCCTTCCGCTGTTGCCCTCCTCCCGGCTGGGTCCGCGGCGGGCCTCCTCCCCGAGGGTTCGGAGCCGCAGGTTTGGGGTTAGGGTTTATAAGGTTACCGACGGACCCACCACCGACCGTGGAGGCACCGAACGGATCGCCCTGGTTATGCGTCGGGCGCTCGTCCTCCTCAAGCCAAGCTTCGTACACTTGTCTGTGGTCCACGGCGTGCCTCGGCGGCGGATCCGGGTCTGGTCCGCCGGTGAGAAAATCGACGGCGCCGGTGAGCAAGTCGTTGCCGCTCGCGGCGTTGGCGCTGGCGGCGTTGAGTGAAGCCTGCGCGCGACGCGTGGCTTCCTCCTCGCGCTCGCGTTGTTCCCGTGCGACGGATTCGAACATCGCGGCTCGGCCGCGCAGACCGGCTGAAGTGTTTTTGGAGGAGTTTTCGTCGTCGTTGAAAGAAGAACCGGGCTTAGCCGGGCTTCCCCTTCTGGATGAAGTGTTCGCTCCATCGCTCCTCGACCCGGGGTCGAGGACGTCTTCGGGGAGCATCCGCGACGCGGGCACGAGCTCTAAGATGCCGTCTGCGTGCGTGGGCGCGTCGAACCCGACGGTGACGTGCGCGGTCCCCAACGAGTTGACGATCCACACCGACGCCGGCCTTCCCCCTCCGCCGCCGTTGTCCCACACCAGCCTCGGCTGCGACTGCGGAGCGCAGGTCCAGGACGTGGGGACGCAGCGGAGGGATTCGAGCGGCGGGGGCGCGCTGCTGCCGCTGAGCACCATGCCGAGCGCGCTGAAGCCGGGCGGCGGGACCGCCGCCCACGCGTACGCCGCCGTGTGTCGCCACTCTTGCCCCCAAACTTGCCGGAAGCGAACCGGGTGCGGGAACAGAGCGTCGATCACGTTCGGCATGTGCGTCGAGCCGGTCATGGACCACGCCTTGGCGTCGGCAATCTCCAGCGCGTTCGCGGGTTGACCCACGGCTTTCGTCGGGTCGTGGTACGCGGGAACGGCGTAGGATCCGAGGGAGATTCGATCGCGGTTCCGCGCGAATGAACTCGTCTCGATCTTCGCGTTCCAAAAGGACGCGGCTCGGCGGCACCCGCTCCCTTCGCTCATCCACACGCGCTCGTACGCGGCGTGCTGCTTCAACGCGAGCCTGAACCCGGAGAGGATCTCGCGAGATAGCGGGACGCCGAGCGTGGCGGGATCACGGGATACCGGCGGTCGCGGGCCGTCGGACGAGGACGTCGCTTGTTGCTTCTTATGCGGCGATTTTCCAGCGAGGGATCGAGCCTCGATACGGACGCGACCGGCGCCTTGAGCTCCGTCGAAGTTGATGAGGTCCTCGTCGCCGCCCCAGCCGTCCGCGGATGCGTCCTGTGTGCCGGATGCGAGCGCACCGAGGGGATCGGCGGCGACACCGGCGTTCGCCCCGGCGAGGGCGTTGAGGCCGAAGATGTCGTCGTCCATAGCCGCGGATTGCATCTGCGACTGAGAGACGGATGCGGATAGATCCCCGTTGTCGTTGTCGTCCCTATCGTTGTCGACGTAGTCGTCGGGGCCGAAGGCGTCGGTGAACTCCTCGAAGGAGATGAACCCGTCGCCGGCCAAATCGATCTTCCCCGCGAGTTCCATCATCTGCGTCGGGGTTATGTCCATGCCGAGCCAGGTGAGACCGCCGTAGAGCCCCTCGTAGGTCAGCCTCCCGAGCTGTTCACCGTCGAACGCGCGGAAGGCGTCCAGTAAACGCATCTTATTGCGGCGGAGCGCGGCGCGGACGCGCGCGGACGTCGCACGCGACGCCAGCATCGCGAACTCGTCCGCGGTGGTCAACGCCTTGGCCAACGGCGTCGCCTGCCACGGCGTCTTGGCGCGACGGCGAACCGCCCTGACCCTTTCGAAAAACTCAGCGCGATCCGCGCAGGTATTACCCTGCAGCGACCGAAGGAGCAACGAGAGCTCGTGGTCCTCAAAGTCAACCTGGGAATCCACGAACCGGAAGCACTGCGTCGCGGTCGCCGCCTGGAACAGCTCCGCGGGTTCGTACCCGCTCGTGGCTTCGATCAGCGCGCCACCGCCCCCGGGCGCAGCGAGCCTCAGGCCAACTTCGGTGGAAGCAAACGGCACCAGCGTCCCGTCCCCCGCGCCCTCCATGCGCTCCCGCTTAGCGCCGTGCATCGCCGCCCTGAGCGACTCAGCCTCCGCTAAGGAGAGCGCGACGTAGTATCGGCCGTCCTGGATGCCGTACATGTTCATGTTACGGACCGCGTTCTTGAGATCCTCGAGCGTGACGCCCGCGTCGGGACCGCCGCTCGAGTTTTTGGCGATTCTTCGAGCCAAGGCGGAGAGAGCAGCCTCGTCGCCGCCCACGCAGGCGTCCGCGGAGCGAAGCACCTCGCGCAACTGCGATTCGTCCAGCCGGCCGATACCCGCGTCGTCGAAGAGGGTGAACGCGGACTGTAACCCAGCCTCTTGCTCCTTGGTGAGCTCCCGGGGCTTCCACGCGGATTTGATCCGTCGCTTGCGCTTCGTCGCCTGCGCAAATGCGTCCACGCTCTCTTGAAACGCATCCGTGACGCTCTGGAGAAACCCGGGTCCATCGCCGTTCTTGTTCTTATCGGGGGTGGATAGGAAATCTTCCAGTTCCGCGTGCGCGGGGTTAGGGACGGATCCCTCGTCGTCCTCGTCCTCCTCGCCGAAAGTGACCGTCATGTCGGGGACCCAGTCCATGACGATGATCAGGTTCTTGAGTCGCCGGTGCGAGTTGAGGGACCACCCGAGACGGAAGTAGTTCTTGGACAGGTGGAGATAGTCCGGGAACGACAGCGTCGGGGTCTGGTGCCCGATACCCATGAACAGGCTGAACTCGTTCAAGGGATGGAACCCGAGCGAGTTGCCCGAGTTGGGCTCCTCTTTCAGATCGGCGACTCGCCACCCTTTTTGAGTCTCGTCGTCCCTGGAGTACTTCAGGCGCTCGAATTCCTCATCCTCGCGCTCCTCCTGCCGCTCCTCCTCCTTCTCCTGCTCGCGCTCCTGCTCCTGCTCCTGCTCCTGCTCCTGCTCCTGGACCTGCTCGCCGTCGAGGTAGCGCTCGCGTTCGCCCGAGCCGCCGACGCCGCCGTCGAAATTGTCATTCTCGACTTCAGCCGCCGTCGTCCCCGACCCGGCGCCCCCCGCGTTGGCCAGTAAATCCGCCACGTCCACCAGCGGGCTCCGCCCCACGGTGGACGCGGACGCGCCGCGGAGCTTGGCGCGCAGCGCAGCCGTCGATTCCTCCGTCTCGGCCACCTCGCGCAGAATCTTTTGCAAAGCGCGAGAAGCCTCGGGGTCGTCGATTAGAAGAGACGAATGCTCGCTCACCGCCATCGCCAGCCGCTTGGACGCGAACCCACCGGTGGGCACCGCGTTAGCCACGACGAAGGACACGCGCTCCCGGAAGACGTCCAGGCACTGCTGGTACCGTCCAACGCCCGCGGGACCGACGCCGGCGACGGCGATACCCGCCTTTAGTAGTCCCCGGTACGCGTGTTTGCGCCAGATGTTAGCCGCGCGTTGCTCCGCTAACAAACCCGCCTGGACGTTCTCCGACCTCATGCCGTTCACCACGAGCCACGCGAGGGCGTCGCGCAGACGTCGTCGGTCAGCCTCGCGGTGTTCGCCCGCGTTTCGCAGCTGTTGGAGCTCGGACGCTCGCGCCGCCGCGCCTCGGCCTTCACCCGCCGCCGCCGCCGACGCGACGAGCTTGGCAACTTCCGGGACGACCAGGAGCGTGAGCCGCTGGCCCCGTCCGATCTGTCGCATGCGCCAGGCACCTTGCGCGTAGTCGCGGAGGGTCATGTCCTTGCCGAGGGTGAGCGCGGCGGTGGCGCCGGGAGCCTGCCTGATGTCCATCCCCGTCGTATGAACCTGATCGTAAAAGGTGAATCTCTTACTCGAGTCGAGCGCCGCCAGCCTGGCGAGCGGCACCACGTGCCAGCCCTTGCGCAGCAGCACCATCTGGCAATCGCCTTCATCGAGGAACACGCACCCTTCCGCCCATGCCAGGCCCTCGTCCAGCATGAACCTCGCCACCGCGAGGTTCGAAAGGCCGGTGACCAACGCGCCCACGTCGATGAGAGCGTGAACCGGCGGGTCCGCCGTCGCGACCGACCGCAACAGCGTACGGACGTCCCAGTCCCCGCCCAAGTCCCGCGTGGACACCACGTCCACGTCCGTCAAGGTGGCTAAAACCTTGGCGTCGGTTCCGGGTTCGAACTTTGGCGCGCCCAGCTCCAGCGGGAGCAAATCGGAAGGCGTCCCGCTGAACCCCAGCCTGCGCGGGAATATCAAGTCGCCCCCCAGCTCCTGGCCGGTGGCGCTCAGCTTCATACCTTGGTGCTTCGCCGTCTTTGGGAAGACGTAATCGTCGAGGTAGAACTCGATCACCTCGGGGACGAGCCTCATGAGCTGGTAGAGCTCCTCGACCTGATCGCCGTCGCGAAGGTCCACGAGCTGAAGCGGCCAGACCTCGTGCTCGGAAGCCGCGAGGAGCGCGGCAGCCGCCTGAACGTGAGCCGCCACGTCAGACGTGGACACGTGGACGCCATCGAGCGTGGAAGCCTCCGACGATTGAAGCGGATCCGAACCTACCGCTTCAATCGCCGCGCTCGTGGCCGCCTCGAGGCTCTCGGTGGATCCGTCCATGAGATTCACTGCGGATGTATTCGCGGAGACTTTCGCGACGGTGGGCTGGGCAACCGCCAGCCGGGACGCTCCGACTGACGTGACCGACGCGCGAAGCTGCGCGCCCGTGCGCCGAGCCGCGGCGGCTGCAGCCTCCCGGGCCTCGCCGCGCACGCGCCTGCCGCACCTGCGGACAAACTCGGCCCATCGCTTGGCGCTCGGTCGCTTCCCGACGGGTCCGGTTTCCTGCTCTAGTTTTTCGAGCAGGTTCCGGAGAACCCGCCGGAAATCGCCTCGGCGCAGGCCCTCGTGCCTGTAGGTGCATATGGTCAGGCCGATGACGACGTCGGGGTGCGAGAACTCGTTGGTCTGGCTCGGGATATCCTTGCCCACGAACGGGACCGCGAGCAAGCGCCGCGAGGTGGGCACGCGCGAGCCGTTCGCGGACTCCAGCAGCGACACGTCCTTCGCCGAGAGGAGCCCGTATGAGACTCTGTTGATCTTCGACAACACGTGGGGAAGCAGCGAGCACAGCCAGTCGCGCGCGAGGTTGATCATCTTCAGCGAGTCATCTTCAGCCTCCTTCTCGATGATCTTCGCAGCCTCGGCGGCGCCCTTGGTGCGCGTGAGGTACGCGCGCATGTGGTGATCGGCTACCCCCCGGGCGGCGCCGTGAGCCCTGAGCCACAGCTCCGCCCATTCCGCCAGCGTCGGCATCAGCTCCGAATCGTACCAAGACTGGTCCAGTAACACGACGTGGGGCGTGGACTGGACACCCTTGGTCTCCACCGCGCGGTTGACAACCTCGGCGATGCGCTTGACGATCCCTGCGGCGTCGTTGGATCCCTGCGCCTCCTCGGCGGCGGCTCGTCCCAGGGCGCACGCGAAGATTCCGTCGATGAGAAAAAATGGAAGTTTCCATCGCAGCCCGTCGCCGGATCGTGACGTTGAAAAGTCCAGCGGGACGCGCCGGCCGAGGGGCCAGTGAAGCTCGGAGCGTAACGGGTGGAGGATGAGGTCCACCTCGTCCAGGATCAGGACACCGGCGGACTGGAACAGCTTGACGATTTCCGCGGCGACCGCGCCCTCTTTTCGCATCTCGGCAATCTCAGAGGGACGAAGACCGCCAGCCTCCGCGACGCGTTCGGACCTGCTCCTGGTCTCGCTCGAAGCCTCGAAGAGGAGCGTGAGACGCCCGATGTGTCCCTCCACCAAGCCACCTTCCATCTTGGCCACCATGCTCTGATCCAACAGGTGCGCGCATTCCAAAAATTTCAAAACCAAAGATTTGAGCGCCGTCGGCGTCGTGACCACGACTGCTCGAGCTCGTTTGGCTTTACGGAGCGCGTACAGCGGCGCGGGGGTGAGCGGGGTGAACCGGTCGAACCGTAAGGTGAGCACGGACCTTCGAACGACGCCCGCGAACGCCGAGCGCAGGCATGACCGCGAAAACTCGAGCAGTGACTGCGGTACCACCTGCGTGACCAAAGCTCCGTCGCTGGCGAGCATGAAGCCGAGCAGCGGGCAAACCACGGTGGTCTTCCCCTCACCCATGAGCATCTGCGCGCATTCACTTCTCCGTTTGTCGTCCAGCGCGGCGGCGGTGAAGTCCCGCACGAGTTGCACCTGGCGTTCACGTAAGATGATCGATTGGGCGTACTCAAACACCAGCATCCGCGGATCGTATTTCCGCACAAACCCGGAGACGTCGCTCGTCGTGTCGGGGTCGAAATAAAACCTTCGGGTTCGGAGTAAATTAGCCAGCGCCTTGGCCGCGAGGCTCACCTCGAACACGCACGCGTGCCGGCCAGCCTCGGGCGTGGCCGCCGCGTTCACGGTCTTCGAGCTGGCATCGAGCGCGGCGATCGCGTTCTCGGCGGCAACCGCGGCGCGCGCGCCGAGCGCGTGCCTCGACGTCAGCAACAGCGCCTCGGCGGCGAGGTGCAACGCCGCTCGCGCTCGATCCGCGTCAACCCCTGGTGTAATCTTCGCGAGCGTCCCTTCGCCATCCTCGGCGAGCAATGCCTCGATGAGATCGTCGAAGGTTGCCTCGGCCCACGCGCCGGACCGTCGGTTAAGCCCGAGGCGGAGCATGGAGCGAGCGGCGGTGGGATCGCGGCTGAGGCCGTTGGCGGTCGACGCCGCCGCCGCCGCGGCTTCCCTGGCGGCGAGCCGATCGCGCGCCATCAAGCCACGAATGTCGATTAAGATGGACCGCAACGCGCGGCGGGCGTCGAGCGTGGCCTGTCCGCCGGTGTCGCCGCCGCCCGCAGCCTCCTCCGCGATTCGCGCGGCGTCTTCCGGAGTCAGGCATCGAAGGTGCGAACGCGCGAATCTGTCCTTCGAGTCGGTTGAATTTTTGGTTTTGGCGATCTTCTCGACGGCGCCCTTGACGTCGGATTTGAGCCGTTGTAACGTCTGCCGGGCGATGGGAGTCGTCGCGGCCGCGTGTTGACCGACGTCGAAGGGTAACCCGCTGAGCGAACCGAGCTGCGTGGACTCGGACTCCAGCGCGGAGATGCGAACCGCCTCCACGTCAGCCGTGTCGGACCCGGGTTGGAAATACTTTTCGAGACCGAGCTCCGCCATCGGCTGATCCACGAGCGCCGCCAGGTTCGTTCGCTCGAGGTTCGGCCCGCCCCACGGACCCGCCTCACCGCCGAGGTGGTGCGACAAGGGGAACGTACGCGAGGAGCAGTCGGTGTTCTCAAAGTTGGGAAGCGCCCATCGAACGGCGTCGCGAGCGACGCCGCCAGTCCCGGAGGTCTCGGGCACCTCCACCATGTCCGGGGGTGAGTATCCTTTGCCCCGCTGCCACCTGGACGCGAGTGTGATCGGGATGCCGCCGGGCTGAGCCGCGCGGTCGCGGAGGTAGGGCTGGACCCTTCGCATGAGCATGCCGATGGCGCCGTCCTGCGTGAACATGGCGCTAAACTTGGCACCCATGGTCTTCTCCTCAACCTTGGGCGCGTTTTTAGCCAGGCTCGCGGACGTGGACAAAATTCGAAGCACGGACATCAAAGTCCCGCGCTTGCAGGACTGCTCGGGGGGCACGAAGCGCATGAGCGCGCTGCCCCACCTGTGCGGGTCGTCGCTCGGAAGCACACGGAGCGGCACGGAACCGTTGAGCAGCTCGTATAAGAGAGGGAAGCCGTGCGAGGCGTCGAGCGCGAGGGACCCGGATTCGACCCACTCCCCGATTTTCTTGAGCGCCGACACGCCAGTCACCTCCTTCTCCTCGTATTGCGAGAACGAGTGCTTTAAACCGCCCAGCGCACCCAGCGGGCCCTCGCCGGTGATCCCCTCCTCGAGCGCGCTCCTATCCTCGACGGCGTCGTAAGCGCTCTGCTTCGCGAGCTCGGGATACGCGAGGGGACACGCGCTCTTCGCACCCTCGATACCAGCCGCCGCCGCCACCGACCCGTTGGCTCGCAAGTATAGGTAACTTCCGCGATTGGACATCAGCGGCGATCGCGCCACCATCTCGGGATCGCACGAGTCCAGTAGCTCCTGCTCCTCCCGCGCGGGTAGCCTGCACGACGCGGCGACGTGACGCCACGACGCCACGTACGAGCACAGCTCTTCTTGGGTATCCCACGGGAGTAACGATTCGGCGGGTGTGCCGAACGCGGCGACGCTTAGTCGCAGCCGAGCGGCGCACGCGTCGGGCGCCGGGTCCATTGAAACCCCGACGAACGCCAGCCACAGCTGTTGCTCCTCGGGGGTCGGAACGCTGTCACTGACGCATAGGTCGGAGAGCTTACAAACGTCCGAGTAACGCCTCGCGAGGAACCGAAGCAGCGCGAGGTATAAAGCCGACGGAAGTGAATTCGCGGAGAGGGAGTTATGGCTCCCGTGCACGGGGTAGACGTAGTGCCCGCCGCCACCCTGAAAGGCGTTACGGGTCCACTCGGCGTCCCACCTGTCGAGGACCATGTCGGTGCCGAAGCCTTTCGTGCCAACCGCCGCGGCTTCCTCCGCGGCGACGACGGCGATGTCTTTTTTGTGCGTTCCATTTTTGGACATGGACGCGACTCGATCGAGCGCGGGGCGGGGCGCGGCAACCGCCGGTAGCAACACGCTCAACGCGCCGTCCCGTCCTTCCAACAGCAGCGAGTGCGGTAAACCCACGAGCAGGGCGTCGAGCTCGGGCGAGCGCCTCGCGGAGAGGAATAAACCCGCGTGTTCTTCGCACTCCAGCCGCACCGACCCGCCGGGGCCGACGAGGGAGCCGCCCGGGTTTGAATTTGTCATCCGCCCGGCGTCATCCGCGCGTTCGTCATCCGCCGCCGCGACGAATGAGATTCCGAGCCTCGGGAGCTCGATTCGATCGATGCCGACCACGGACTTGTGCCCGAGCCCGGTCGTCGTTTCGTCAGATTTATGCCCGAGGTTGAGCGCCTTGGCGGCGGACGCGAGCGCGCCGACGACGCCGCCGCTCGATCCCGAAAGCCGCGACGGGTCCACCGGCGCGCTCGTCCACGCCAGACAGTGCGCCAAGCCCTCCACCGCGGCGAGGCACTTGGCGACGGACCGCAACGCCACCGCCGCGGCTTTCGTCTCGATACTTTCCCCTCCGTTCTTTCCGTCTTCCCCGAGCACGGCGGGGGCGTAGAGCAGGTCGATCAAGGTGAGTTGCCCCGGGACGTGACCCGCAGGGATCTTAGCGCCCGGTCGAACGCCGAGGACGTCGTCGTCATCCTTGCGAAGCGGAATCCTGCGAATGACCGCGGCGTGCTCCCCGGCGCCGAACCCGACGACGTCCGCGCCCGCGCCCTTCACCAGCTTGGCGTGGATCACCGTCCTCGGGTGGGACGCGCCGGGAACCGGGTCGCCGTGCAGGTCCCCCGCCCCATCCTGCCAAAACGCGTACTCTTTCAGAATTGCCGCCGGCATGAGCCCCCGCAGGTGCCTCGCTGGGACGAACTGTTGCCGCCCCTGGGTCTCCGTCAGGTGCCGGGAGATGACCAGGGACGAGGACGCGGCGCCGAGGCGGGTGGACGAGAGGAGGTAGCGCTCAGCCGGGTCCTCCAGCGCGGGATGACCGTCGGGGTCCACGTCCGCGAGGCACCACGAGGCGCTCGACGCGAACACGAGCGCCCGGCGCCACCGACGACCGTGGCTCTCCACCCTGTACACCTGCACCAGGGGCGGATCGCGCAGGACGATAACCTCGGTGAGCGCCCCGAGGGAGTGTGAGCTCTTCGCGGCGGTTTCCTTCTTGTCGGTCGCGTCCTTGTCCTTCTTCTTGTCAGCGGCGGCGTCCTTCGCCGTCTTAGCGGTTGGGTCCCCGGGGAATCGTTCGTTGCTACCGGGTTCGAATCCCCACGCGTCCGAAGGGGGACCGCCGGGCTGCCCGACGCCCGCGGGTAACTTTGCGAACCCCGCCAAGTGCGCGATCGGACCTTTGACCGTCTGCACGGGCAGGAAGAGTTCCACGCCGTCTAGGTACCCCGCGGCGGGTCCCGCGACGACGGGGTCGAGCCGCTCCGAGATCCACCGCTCCGATTCGGCCAAGCCGACTGCGCCGACGGATGCCGCGAGGTCCGCGACACCGCGCGCGGCGCCCGCCAGGCCCGCCGCGATATCCGCGGACGTGAACAGAGGCTTGTACGGCCTGTTGAACGGCAACGCCGGCGCGCGCGTCTCCTTGTCCCAGAGCTGAACGTCGTGGCGTAAGCCCACGAGGCGCATCCATAGCCTGTGCTCGGTTCGCTTAACCTCGGCGCAGTGCACCACGACGCCGTCGACGCCGTCGTCGTCGTCGGACTCGTTATCGGAGTCCCCGCCGCCGCCGTCGATGCCCTCGGCGCCGGCTTCATCGCCGCGGCCGGCGTTGGCGCCGTCGGTGCGCCTGAAGCCGTTATTTTCGCCGCCGCTATTTTCTTCAACCGGAACCTCAGCCAACGCCTTGGACGCTCGAGTCGCCTTGGCCTCGATGTGCGACGCGAGGAGGGTCTGCCCGAGCGCCGCGATGAAATCGGGCATCTCCCGCACGCTCTGCTGTAAAGCCTTGAGCCTGTTCTTGCGCACCGTGAATTCACCGAGCTGCGCGTTGATCTCCATCTCGACAGCCATCGTCGTGACGGATCGCATCCAATCCTCGTAGGACATCCCAGACGCTCTGGCATCCGCGGAGACGGCCGCCGCGCCCGTGAGTCCGACTGATGAGACGGAGGAGCCCGCGTCCTTCGCGGCGGCGCCCGTGGGCGTGGACGGTTGTGGAGAGTTTTCATCGGCGGGTCGAACCGTGAGCTCGACGCCCGCGGCGGCGGCGGCGCTCACGGCTTCCGTCTCTGGTATGAAACGACCCGCGCCGCCCGGGCCGGGGACGCGAACCCAACGCCTGTCAACCTTGCGCAAATCGGCGTTGGACTCAACCTTGACGCCGATGGACTCGACCTTGCCAGCCTCGTCGTCGACGGGCGGCTTTTCTTCATTCGAATCGTTCTTCTTTTTCCCGGCGCCGAACCAACCGCTCGAGAAACCGCCCTTCTTCGAGACGCCTCCCCTGTTCTCTCCCTTGTTCTCCTTATCGGAGTCGCCGTAGTCGTCCAGCCCGCTGCTGTTGAGCGTGAGAACCCGGACAACCTCCTCGAGCACCGCGTCCGCGTGCGCCGGGTTTCGTTCCATCCACGTCAGCACGCTCCTCCGCTGTCGCTGAAACAAATCGAAAATCTCGCAAGCCGCGAACCCAAGGGACTCGTCGACCCGCCCCGCGTCCGCCGCCTTACCCCTCAGTTTAGCCCCCGCGCCAGCCTCCGCGGCGTCAACGAACCTGTGGTTCACGAGGATGTACGCCTGCGCGGTGAGCAGCGTCTGCGCGGCGCGGCGCGTGATGAGCCGCGGCGGGGTGCACCAGTGCAGATACGCGAGATGCGCGTGAATGCAACAAGCCGCTCTGTTCTCCCCGGAGCGAACGGCGTTGTGGAGCCACCGGCGGAGGCAGGGTAAGACGCGGTCGTCGAGCGCCCTGCGCAGGCGGTGCGCGGCGTGGAGCAAAGGTGCGGCGGCGGCGGGCGGGCATCGCACGCCGCGCGCGCCGGATCCACCAGCCCATCCCCCGGGCCCGACGGCCGTCTCATCGTTGAGCCGTTCACCCGACTGCGCTGAATTCACCGTGAACTCGTCATCCACCCCGTCGACTTCAGCGCCCAGGCCGGACTCCACCAGCGCGTACCGCACGAAACAGTGCATCCGAGTCATCAAACGCACCGCGTAGAGCAGCCCCGCGGCGCACGGTGAATCGTGCCGCCCGGTGTCAAGCTCCAACGTCATCGCCAAAATTTCCTCCGCGGCGTCAACCAACGGAGCCGGAGCGTTTGACAACTCGTGCAATAACAGCCCGCAGGGTGTCGCCATGTGCGCCCTGGACGGCGCGGGGACCTCCTGGGGCACGTCCACCGACCCGGGCGGCTGCCACGGACCGGGTTCGAAGAAACACGCGTCCAACACACCTTGGATGTCTTTATGCCCGAGCGCTCGAACCCTCTGCGGATCCGCGAAATGTTTCAGTACCAGCGGAACTCGGAGGTAAGGAGCGGTGAGATACGTGAGTAGCAACTCGGACTCGCTGGGACGTAACAGCCCGTCGAACGTCGGGAGCTTTTGCAGGTGGAGCACGTCCTCCTCGGAGTTGACCTCTTTGCCCGCGAGGTTGCTGGGGTTGCCCCCGGACGGCGGGCAGCGCGGGCGTTTGTCGCCGCCGCCAAAGAGAGACGCGAGAAAACCGCCGCCCATCGAGGACCGCCATCCGGTTCCCTTATCCCCGGAATCGCCCTCTTTCCACGGGTGAACCTCCATGCGCCGCGCGAACCCGTGCGTCTCGAAGCCCATACCGGGTTTGTATTTCCACCACAGAGCGGCGTCGCGCGGGCGCCACCTGCGAAGCTCGGGCAGCGACTCCGACGTCGGCGTCATCAGCGCCTTGAAAAAAAACACGATGTCACGCATCACCGGCATCTCCGGGTAGTTATCCCCGAGCTCCCTGCTCTCGCCGGAGAGGTAGAACGGCAGTTCGTCGGGGTCCATGGGGAACCCCATCTGCAGGCACACCTGCGACAGCAGCTTGGCATCCCCGGGTCCGAAATCTGGCGATTTCTCCCACCTGAAGATGACGTGGTCGTCGGCGACGGATTCCTCGACGCCGTGGAAGTAGTCCAGCACCTGGGTCAGCCGCCCGGTCCTCTCCGGGCAGTGAAAGCGGAGGTACTCAGCCTCCACGCCGAACGGCCCCATCTCGAACCCGAACGGTCGTACCGGCCCGTCCGCGTCGCCGCTGTAGTGTAGGCAGAACGGAGACGGGTGGTCGGTGACCCTCAGGCGCAGCACGGCGTCAGCAATCGTCGCGAAGGACGCGAGCGTTAGGAGCCTGGCGGCGTCGAAGGACCTCGTCGCCGTCATGGACAGTCCCGCGGCTCCAAAGTGAAGGAGTAAGAGCCTCAGGCACCGCAAGAGCTCCGCCTGGGTCTCGTATCGTACCGTCTGGGACGCCCAGAAGCACTCGGAGCGCCGTCGCGGGTGCGTCAGGGGCAGCGGCGCGGGCAGGACGCCGCAGAAAAGGTGCGTCAGCAGACTCGCGCGGAGTTGGAAAGTGTTCGGTAACAGGTCCGCCTGGTTCGCGAGTAACACGCAGCAGTGCACAGCCTTGCGCATCGCACCACTGGCTTCCTCGACGCTGGCGACGGCGTCGGGAACCAGCGTGAGCTCCACGGGTCGAACAATCGGGGGCGCGCGCTCGGCTCCCGCCAGCGCGTCGACGTCCTCGTCAGACTTGGCCAGTCTCCCGTACAGAGGCGCCGAACACGCCGCACTCGGCGTGCGCATGTCCGGTAGATCCGCGCGGAACCCGCCCGCGATCTCGTCGCCGTCGTCCACGGACGCCTTGAGCAGCGGCGGGGGCAGAAGAGCCGGCTGACGCAGCGACGCGGTTTTTTGAATCACCGCTTCGACGCATCGAATGACCCTCGCCAACGTCTCAGCCTCGACGACCGGTCCGTTGAACGCCTCGAGCTGCGGGAGCGTGTCCAGGGTTTCTTGCACGGCCGTGGGCGGCGCGCCGGCGATGTTCGCGAAAGGATCCGCGCCCATCCCCGCGGCCGCCGCCGCGGCACCCGCCATCCGAGCAGCCTTCTCCGCAGCTTCCCTCGCCTGTCGGTGCAATTCCCTCGCCTGCATCTGCATGAACGTGGCGACGCCGGCCGCCGCAGCTTCCTGCGCGGTGGCGTTGGCGAGAGCATCCGCGTACGGGCCCGCGGTCGCCGCGAGCGTCCTGCAAGCCGCCTCGAGCGCCGCCGCCGGCGCCGCCCCGAGCACCTCGCTCTCGGACGAGTTCAGATCCTGGAGCGCGGATTCGAGCACGACGTGTCTCACGCCCATCTCCGCGAGGGCATCCGCTCGCCTCGGATGGACACCCTCCGCGGCGGCGACGCACGCGCGCGCAGCCTCCAGCGCGAGCCTCGCGCCGGACGCGTCACCGCCCCGGGACACAGCCGCGAGTGGATGCCTGTGCTCCGCCCTGTCGCCCCCTGCGCCCGTCGAACCCACGGAGCACATGAGCGGCCGTCTGTTGAAGAACGGGAGCACCTTGGCGTAGATGTGCTCGCTCTGCTTCTTACCGGGCGCCGGGAAGATCAGGGGTCTGTAGAGCAGCGCCCACGAGGACGAATCGAACAGCGTCGCGGGTTCGATGTCGTCCAGTTGGATCGTGTGCATGGCGCGGAAACCTGCGAGAGAACAAAACACGAACACGCCGTCAGTCACTCTAATTGCACGTACGAAAGAAAATAAAGATGAACGCACCGTCCAGCACGGGATCAGCCTCGCGAGGGTGATACTCAAGCCCGTCGCCGGTGTTTGTGACGAGCAACGAAAACGAGGTTTCTTGGCGACGAACGGAGTACACCAGTGGGTGGCCCCCGTTCTTGGTGCACCAGCCCCCGGGCAGGAGCAAAGTGCGCCCTCGCGGTAGGTTACGGCACCTCTCCACGATTTCCTCGAGCCACACGAGGAATCTTGTATTGTCTTTGCTCCCCGCGGGGCAGGAGAGCGCGAGGTCCCCGAGTCCCACGAGCCCTTGCCTCGCGTCCGCCAACGCGCGTTGCTCCGCCTCCGTCGCGGGCATCATGAGCGACCCCAGCGCCCGCGCGATCTCCGTGGCTGTCCGCACCAACGGCCGGAGCGCGCCGTCGGCGGTGCCGGTGGACAAGGCGACCCGCCTTCGGTCCCTCGCCTCCGGCGTGAGCATGCCGTCCGCGAGAAGGTCGATGAACGCGGGGGTCTCCCAGACCGCGCCGG
>Ga0315315_10001073_pt1 | contig 24796 bp, 23 predicted proteins | sample M140m3416metaG_FD_203699 | JGI IMG/M metagenome (GOLD analysis project Ga0315315, IMG submission 203699) | Ammonia-oxidizing marine archaeal communities from Monterey Bay, California, United States - M1 40m 3416 | ecosystem: Environmental > Aquatic > Marine > Intertidal zone | place: USA...
CTTGAAAGATATTTCCAGGTAAAACCCTTTCAGGACAGTAAGCTATGCTTATATCTGAGTTTATATGATCATAATTAGTGCTTAAATTAAGATCAGCTCTATTTTTCTTTATAATATCTCTAATTCTGTCTGTTGTTCCAATTGGAGCGGTTGATTCAAGAACCACTAAATCACCCTTTTTTAATCTTGGAGAAATCTCATTTACAACATTGATAATAAAACTAATATCAGGAGTTTTATCATCTAAAAAAGGAGTGGGAACACATATAATATATACATCTGAATCAATAATTTTTGATGAGATATGAAGCGAAGATTCATATACTGATTTGAGCTTCTCCTGAAGATTTGGTTCATTTTTGTCAACATTGAATGTTTTAATGTTTTTTAATTTTTCTAAATCAATATCGCAACCATAAACATTGTTATTTTTCTCTGCCAAGCATATTGCAGTTGGAAGACCAATGTAACCTAGCCCTATGACTTGAATTCTAATATCCATCTTCCTTTATAATTTTAATGATTTTAGAAGCAGCATCTCCCTTGCCAAATGGATAAGTTATTTTTTCCATTGGAGATGAAATATTGCTAAGGCTATCTTTTATAGACTTTCGTTTAATTCCTATAACTTTCACTAATCCTGTCTCTAATGCCTCTGGTCTTTCAGTAGATTCACGCAAAACCATAACTTTTTTGTTAATAGCAGTTGCTTCTTCTTGGATGCCTCCTGAATCAGTGAAAATCATATCAGATGACATCATTAAGAAGATGAAATTTATATAGTTCTGAGGCTCAAGGATAAAAATATTTTCTTGATCTCCTAAGTATTTTCTAACTGTTTTCTGTAAATTTGGATTAGGGTGAGTAGAAAAAACAAAACTATAATCACCATACCTATCTGACATCTCTTTAAAGGCTTGGAGTATTTCACTGATATTCTTGCCCCAGTTCTCTCTTCTATGAATTGTAATCAATATAATTTTTTTAAAATTTAATAATGTGTTGAATTTTGAAGTTAAATCATTTTGAATTTTTGGATTATTTTTAATAAGTTCGGAAATTTGCATTACTGCATCTATCACTGTATTTCCAACAATATATATTTTATTTTTTGTAATTCTTTCGTTGAGAAGGTTTTGTCGTGATAGTCTCGTTGGGCAGAAATTGTACTTTGCTATTCTTGAAATAAATACTCTATTTGCCTCTTCTGGAAATGGGCTTAACATGTTGTATGTCCTCAGACCTGCTTCAATGTGAGCTATATCCTTCTTGTTATAAAAAGCACTAAGAGCACCCATGAAGCTTGATGAAGTATCTCCATGTACAAAAACTAAGTCAGGATTGAAGTCTGATATGACCTTATCTATTTCTTTGATAAGAAGAGAGGACAGCTCTGAAAGAGAGCCTGAATCTCTTTTAAGATCCAAAGAAAGATCAGGATAAATATCAAAAATCTTATATAACTCTCTTAAAGATTTATGTTGTCCTGTGCAAAGTACAAAGATATTAGATGAAAGTTCTTTTTTGGCTTCAGTAATTAATGGAAATAATTTTATCGCCTCTGGCCTTGTGCCATATATAAAAAGTATGTTTTTCATATTCCTGTTTTAGCGAATGAGGTCAAAGATTCTTTTATATCCAAATTTATTCAGGTAATCATGAGTAACGAGCAAAACAGTAGAGAAAATTCCTCCAATTAATGACAAAATTATGACCAATCTAGATCTGAATGGGTAACTTTTCTTTTCAGGAACAATTGGCTCGTCTATTATCTTTAAAGCATACTCATTAGAAGCATTAGCTATTGATAATTTCCTTTGATTAATCTCGACCAATGAATACAAAGATTCTTTTAAATCCATGTCTTCAGTTTTTGATATCTCTTCTATAAGTGAGGTAGCTATTCTAGAATAAAATGCAATGTCTCTTTCCTTCATGTAGAGATTTATATCATGTATTAATTTATCTAATAGCTCTTTAGCGAATTTTGGATTTGGATGAGTGTAATTCAAATAAAGAAGTCCCATTTTTGTGTCTTGTGTTATTGTTAACTTTTTAATCAGCACTTCTCTTACTTCGTATGCGGAAGGTTTTGGTTTATACGGTTTTTTGACTTTCCTAACCCAAGATGATGAAGATTGATCATAAACAGTATCATCATAATAAATGGTATCAGAGTCTATATCATATGAGGAAATTGCATATATATCTTTATATAAATCATGTCTGTCAATAAATTCAGATAAAAACTGTTTTGAGGTAATGGACCTTACAGTAACATTATAATTATTTATTCTATTAACCATATTTGAGTCTATGCCTGCTAGACTTGCAATACCCCCTAGCCTGCTAAATGCACCTAGATTTGATTCTGTATTATGATTTGGTGCCAATTCTGCTTCAGCTGTATATACATTAGATAGACTCAATGCATAAAAAATGTTTAGGAACGAAATTAAGAAAGAGAGAATGATAATTTGAAATTTCCTTCTCCATATAACTCTTATTAATTCCAAAAAGCTTATATTTATATTGTTTTCTTTGAGGCTGTCTTGCATTGTATATGAGGTATTAAATATGTATATATTACACATATTTTATAAAAAAAAATATAGAGTAAAAATGGTACCCGAGGCCGGACTTGAACCGGCACGATATTTCTATCGAGGGATTTTAAGTCCCTTGTGTCTACCAATTCCACCACTCGGGCTTGTTAATAGATACCAATTTTTTTAATTATACTTTTTTAAACTTAAATGTCTTTAAAATAATGGAGGCTGAAGCCGGAATCGAACCGGCGTAAACGGCTTTGCAGGCCGCTGCATAACCACTCTGCCATCCAGCCAACTTTGGTATTGTATACATGATTTAAAGAAAGGAAATAACAATATTAATTTTCTTCAAATATATCTCTAGAAAAAACTTTTTCTTTAACATCCAAAAGCTCATCATCCAGTCTGTTTGCAACTATTAAATCACTCCGATCTTTAAAGCTTTCAATATTATTTACTATTTCAATCCCCTCAAAAGAAGCATTAAACGAATTTATTTCATAAATAATAATTTCTGATTTTGACTCTTTAACTTTATTAATAACTCCCAACACAGAGGAAAACCTTGAATTATCACTATCTTTTTTCATAGCAAGTTTATAGAAACCTATAACCTTTGGTCTTTTTTCTAATATTTGATCTGCAATAAAATTTTTTCTTTTTATATTGGAGGAAATAACTGAGCTTATTAGATCTTGAGGAATATCTTTAAAATTAGCTAGCAATTGCTTTGTATCTTTTGGCAAGCAATATCCACCATATCCAAATGATGGGTTATTGTAATGATCTCCAATTCTATCATCCATGCTGACACCATTTATAATATCCTCAGCGTTTAAGTCTTTAGATAATGCATAAGAATCTAGCTCGTTAAAAAATGCAACACGTAAGGCCAGGTAGGTGTTAGAAAATAGTTTGATAGACTCTGCTTCTTTAGATGAAGTTAGCAACACTTTGACATCAGGTTTCAATGAAGCCTGTTTTAATATATTTGCAAAAATTTGAGCATTTTGACATCTATTTCCTACAATTATTCTTGAGGGGTATAAATTATCATAAAGCGCTTTACCTTCTCTTAAAAACTCAGGCGAAAAAATTATATTTTCTGTATTAAATTTATTTTTTAAATACTCTGTATGTCCTTCTGGCAGTGTTGATTTGATGATAATAAAAGCATCATTATTAATTTTTAAAATCTGCTCAATGCTTTTGTCAACGGAATCTGTATCAAAGGAATTTTTATTATCATCGTAATCTGTAGGAGTGGCTACGATAATAATATCTACTTTGTCTACTGCTTCTTTAAGAGATTTTTTTGTATAAAGTTCTAAGTTTTTGGTCCTTAAATATTCATCAATAAGATCATCTTTAATCGGACTGACCTTTTGATTAATCTTCTCAAGCCTACTTTCATCAAGATCATATATATTCACTTTGTGCTTCTGAGAAAGCAATGTTGCCAATGACATTCCAACATATCCGGAACCAATAATTGCTATATTTTGACTACCCTCATTCAAAAGCAGGTCACCTCTTAAAAGTATTTAATGTATAAACCCATCCGGTATAAACAGTAACAATAAAAGATAAAAATAACATTATGTCAGCAATGAGAACTATAACCATATTATTCATTGCTAGGCCCAGAAGATAGGTACTGATAGTAAATAATTGAATAGTGGTTTTAATTTTTGCTAAGAAGGTAACTCTTGTTGCATTGGTATTTTGCTGCCTAGCATTAAAATCTCTCAATGCTCCCACCCATATCTCCCGAGTAATGATAAAAGCTGAAAGAAAACCAATATAGTAACTTGTTAAATTAATAGCAATTGCAAATAACAAAAACACTAATAAGATCTTATCAGCTATTGGGTCTAATATTTCGCCAAGCTGTGACACTAGATTGTATTTTCGTGCTAAATATCCATCAAAATAATCGGTAATACTTGCAATAAAAAATAGTATAAATGCATGCCAATAAAATTCGGTCCTAGTCAAGAGAACGAAAATTATTGCTCCGAACACCATTCTGGAAACAGTAATAAGATTTATAAATAAAGGCATTAGTTATTATAAGATATTATTTCATTAGCTATTTTCTCATTAATACCCTTAATAGTCATTAGCTCGTCTAATTTAGCAGTTTTGATATTTTTAATATTCTTATATTTTTTTAGGAGGTTATTTTTTGTTATAGGGCCAATTCCATTTATTTCATCTAGAAAAGATTTTTTTATGCTTTGTTTTTTCTTTTTTCTCTGCGCAGTTATTGCAAATCTATGTGATTCATCTCTAATTTCTTGAAGCAATAAATAACTCTTAGAATATTTATCCATTTCAATTATACCCTCACTTGATAAGATGGTTTCTGTCGCCCTCACTCTATTAGCGCCTTTAACAATTGAAATAACTTTTATGTTTGAATATTTCGAGTTATTAATTAATGATTCAGCAAATTTAAGTTGGATTTTACCTCCATCTATTAGAAGTAGATCTGGCTTGTTGCTTTTATCTGCATAGTACTTAATCCTCCTAGAAAGTGCGTGCTCTAAAGATCCAATGTCGTTACCTGCTATATCTTTGGGGATATTAAATAGCCTATATTTGTCTTTATTAGCGCCATTTTTTGAATAAACAACACATGATGCAACAGCATGATCTTGATACAAATGACTTATATCATAGGCCTCTATTTTTGCTAAATCTCTCATGCCCAGAATATTTTTTAGCTCATTCAAGGCAAAGATATATTTTTCTTCTTTGCTTAAGTGGTTCGCAATAACTTGCTTTGCGTTTGATTTGCATAGATTAAAAATAGGTCTTATATCTGTGCTCGGTGTGCTGATAATCCTAACAATTATATTATTTTTTTTCAAAATAGCTTGGCTAATTATTGAGCTTGAAGAAACGGTGTCTGTGGTAAGAATCTTTTTAGGTATATCAGGGTTAACATTATAAAAATTAATTAAAGCACTTTCGTAAACTTCATTAATGGAATCGTAATACCCTTTTTTAACTAGCTGAGTCTTAGTGCCTCTTATTTTTCCTTTTCTTACAACTACAGTACATATGCCAAGATATCCACTATCTTCTGCAACTGAAAATATATCTATATCTTTTGCTTTTGTGGTTACAGACTGTTCTTCTTGAATGATATTTATTCTTTTGAGCTTATCTCTTGCGATTGCAGCCTTTTCAAACTCAAGTCTATTAGAAAATAATTTAATTTCTCTTTCTAATCTTTTAATTGTTTCTGAATCAGTTGAAGTTAAATAATTTTTTGCTTCAATTAAATCTTCGGCATATTGGTTCTTTGTGATGTGACCAACACATGGGGCACTACACCTTTTCATCTGATACTCAATACATGGCCTTGATCGTGATGCAAAAGTATTGTCACTACAGTTTCTTAATTTAAAAACTTTTTGAATTTCTTTTATCGATTTTTTTACAGCATAGGAGCTAACAAATGGGCCAAAGTATTTTTCATCAACTGCCTTTTTAGTTCTTTTTAATCCAATAGATGGATAATCATGGCCATCTGAAAAGAAAATATATGGATAAGTTTTGTCATCTCTTAATAATATATTAAATTTTGGCTTATTTTCTCTTATGAGTAGCTGCTCTAAAAGCAAAGCTTCAACTTCATTTTTTGTAGAGAAGGTTTCTATTTGATCTGTTAGTTTTTTTATTTGGCCTGTTTTTCTATCTTTTTTTGAATTACCAAAATAGCTGGAAACTCTTTTTTTCAAGTTTATTGCTTTGCCAATATATATTATTTCTGACTTATGAAAGAATTTATAAATTCCAGGTGTTGTAGGTATTTTTTTAAGATCAACCGCCATTAGAATCTAAGTATTTTCTTGCAAATATTTTACCCGCACTGACTCCATACTGATCAAAGGGGTTTATTTGAAGCATACGTGATGTTAAAAATACTCTATGTTCCCATGATGCTATTAGATAACCTAAGTTAAAAGGGTTAAGCTCCTTTAGTGAAATTAAGTTAACTGGAGATTTTCCATTTACTTTTTCATGATCTTCAAGATTTTCCTCACCAAAAGCTAAAAGGCCTGCCTGAGCTTGAGATTGAGCATAAAGCAATGCGTTTTCTTCTTTATCTGTATTTATACAAATTATATCTGAACAAAAATTAGCGGTTCCTTGATGAAGTAATTGAAAATAAGAATGTTGCGCTGTAGATCCAAAACCACCAAAAACTACCTGCCCAGTTTTATCAAAATGAGAGCATTTATTAGCTCCCTTTCCGATAGATTCCATTTCAAGCTGTTGTGCATAATCAGTGAAGTATCTAAGCTTCCAGCTATAAGTTAAAAGAGCTCTAGAATGCTTATTGTCAAAATTGTTATGCCACAGGTCGCTAAAAATAACGGTCTTTATAAACTGCTTATAATTACAATTTGAATCAAGATTTTTATCAGCCAATGAACCGCCTTTTAAAAAATCTATAAAGCCCTCTTCAATCTCTAATATTGCAGCAAGAGAAATAGGTGACCAAATGGAATACCTTCCACCAATTTCATTGGGAAATTGAATCGCTGTAGTTTCATCAAAATCAAACTCTTTTGCTTTATCAATTTGAGAAGTTATGCAAATAAAATGATCTTTAAACTCTAATTCGCCGCCGATCCATTCTCTAGCAAAGCCAAGACTTTGCATTGTTTCGTCAGTTGAAAAAGATTTTGAAGAAACTATAAAAAATGTTTCTTTTTTGGTTAAAGGTTTAATTTCATCTTCAAATTCATGTTTGTCAGGTCCAGTTAAAAAAATATGATTGAATGATCTATCATGCTTTTGGGTTAATGTTTCTAAAAGAAGTTTAGGTCCTTCAAATGAGCCGCCAATACCAATAGTAACAATATTTTTTATGTCCCTCTTGATGAGCTTTTCTTTTAACTCAATACATTCAGAAATAGAGTTTTTTGCTATTTCATAATAACTTTCATTCACGCTGCCAACTTTATGACCATAGGCACTTCTATATATGTGATGTAGCGCTGCCTGATCTTCTGTAGTATTAATTTTATTCTCAGAGAATAGTTTTTTAATCTCATTATCAACATCTAGCTGATTGTAGATTTCATCAAGCTTATCGAAGTCCTTTTTATTAAAAGATGGAAATAGTGACTTGTATGAAATGCATTCATCTTCATATGAATACGGATAGTTATTTCTTGATTGAGTCATATATTTCTATTAATGATTTTTTAATATCATTTGATGCTGTTATAGGTCTGCCAATAACCAAGAAATCAGACCCATTATCAATAGCTTGTTTTGGTGTCATAACTCGGGCTTGATCGTCATCAAGACTTTTAAGTCTAATTCCAGGAGTAATAGTAAGTAGATTAGAATTGTTTTTAACAAGGCTTAATTCTTGGGGAGAGCAGACAACGCCATGAATGTTACTTTTCGTTGCTAGCTCAATCATCGCCAAAACCTGTTCCTCAGCCTGACGTTTATAAATATAGTTTGTATCACTATCGCTAAGGCTTGTTAAGGCGGTTACTCCAAATATTTTTATATCTGTATTAATAATTGCAGCTACTGATTCTTCAAGCATTTTTTGTCCACCCGATGTATGAACTGTCATCATCTTAATTGGAAGATTTTTTAATCCCTCTACAGATTTTTTTACTGTGTTAGGAATATCATGAAGTTTTAGGTCTAAGAAAATATCAAAGCCTTTGCTAGCGGCTTTTAAAACAGACTCTCTTCCCAATGAATTAAATGATACGCTGCCAACTTTTACCATACACAGTTTTGGATCAAGTTGATCAAGCACTTTTTCGAATTTAATTTGATCATACTCATCTAGAGCAACAATTATCGATTTTGTCATAGAGATTGAATCTTAACTATATCTTAGTCTTGAATCAACGATTTTGAAGGCTTGAAATGCATGGTGGCAGTTTCACCTAAATAAGAGACTTCTTTAGTTTTAGGATTAACAAACTTTCTTGGTCTAATGTATTTCTTCGAGAATGTTCCAAAACCTCTTAGTTCTACTTTTTCATCAAATGCTACGGCATCAACTATAGACTCAATGATTGAGTCTATAGCTAATTTAATTTGTTTTTTTGTTAAGTCAGGAAACTGACTTAAAAGTTCTGTTTCAATATCTGACCGATTAAAAGTTTTAGAGCTTTTGTTACTCACTTAGTCTTAGTGAAATTCTTTCACGCTCAGCATCTACAGCAAAAACTACACAATTCAATTTATCGCCTTTCTTAAATTCATCTAAAGCTTCCTTTGGATCTTCAGCATCTGAGATATCAGATAGGTGTATTAGCCCATCAATGTCTCCCTCAAGCCCAACAAATATACCAAAATCTGTAATGGATTTAATCTGGCCTTCAACTTTATCGCCCAAAGCATATTTGTTAGAGAATTCAGTCCAAGGGTTTGCTTTAGTTTGTTTTAGTCCTAAAGAAATTCTTCTCTTTTCATGATCTATTTCAAGAATCATTACTTTGATTTTTTGTTCCATTTCTACAACTTTAGAAGGATGAATGTTTTTACTTGTCCAATCTAATTCAGATAAGTGAATTAGACCCTCGATTCCTTCTTCAAGTTGAGCAAAACATCCATAATCAGTAATATTTGAAACTGATGCTTCATAAACACCACCAACAGCGTAGTTGCTTTCAACGTTCTCCCATGGATCATTCTGAATCTGCTTAAGACCAAGTGATACTCTTAGTTTTTCTTTATCAAAGCTTAGAACCTTCACATCAATTTCATCACCAAGTGATAACATTTCTGCTGGATTAGTAACCCTAGACCAAGATATGTCTGTTATGTGAAGAAGTCCGTCTAAACCGCCTAAGTCAACAAAAGCACCATAGTCTGTAATATTTTTAACAATACCTTTTACTATCTGGCCTTCTTCTAAATTTTTAAGAAGCTCAACTTTTACTGCTGAGTTATTCTTTTCAAGAACAGCTTTTCTAGAAAGTACTACATTGTTTCTTTTGTAATCAAGCTTAATTACTTTAAATTCTTGAACTGTATTTTCAATGTCTGGAGCCTCTTTTACAGGTCTTACATCAACAAGCGATCCAGGTAAAAAGGCTTTTACAACTTCAACTTCAACAGCGAAGCCGCCTTTAACTCTATTATGAATTTTACCAGTAACAAATTCTCCAGTTTCAAGTGCTTCCTCAAGCATTTTCCATGTAGATATTTTTCTGGCCTTTTCTCTTGAGATTCTTGTTTCACCATATCCGTCCTCAACAGCTTCAAGTGCTACCTCTACCTCATCGCCAACAGCGATTTTTACTTCGCCCTCATTGTTTCTAAATTCATCAAGAGATACTACTCCTTCTGATTTTAAGCCGACATGGACTGTTACCCAGTCATTATCGACATCCAACACAACCCCAGAAACAATTGAACCAGGTTGCATATCAAGTGTGCTTAAACTTTCATCAAGTAAAGCTGAGAATGATTCTGTCATTTATCAAATTCCTTTTTTGCGAGCTTTTTAGTAAAGCTCAGTACTTCATCAAGGGACATTGTTGAAGAATCAATTACAACTGAATCTTCTGCTGGAATAAGGGGAGATAATGTTCTAGTTCTATCTCTCAAATCCCTTTCTTCAATATCTTCTATCAGATCGCGCATATTAACTTCTTGGCCACGATTCTGCAACTCTATATGCCTTCTTTTTGCTCTTACTTCACTAGATGCGATTAGAAAAATTTTTAGTCTTGCGCTAGGGAATACTACCGTGCCCATATCTCTTCCATCAGCAACCAAACCTTTGCCATCATAAAATGATCTTTGGATATCTAATAAATTTTTTCGGGTATCTTCTTTAGAACTTAACATTGAGGCAACTTTAGCAATTTTTTCAGATCTCAATATTGAGGTAATCTCTATTTTATCTTCGTAAACAAGCACATCTTTAAGGTTAAATGTAAATGATAGCTCTTTAATAGCTGAGCTTATATCTCTATCAGGAACACCTTTTTCATAAAGATATGCATATGCCCTATAAAGTAAACCACTATCAAGAATATCAAATGATAAGTGGTTAGCTATACCCCTTGTTAGAGACCCCTTACCAGATGCAGAAGGTCCATCAATTGTAATAATCCTATCCATACTTCTCCATATTAAGACCAAGATCATTCATAACTTCGAAAAAGCTTGGAAAAGAAGTATAAATATTTTCACAATTTTTAACTCGAATTTTATTTGAAGAAATTAGACTTGATATCAGAAAACTCATTGCAATTCTATGATCTCCAAACGAATCTATTTCTTCGTCTTTAGGTCTTAATATATCAACGCCTGAAATCTCGATTCCATCCTCAAATAAAATATGTGGAACATTTAGTTTGCCAAGGCCCGATGCTATTGCTTCAAGCCTATCCGATTCTTTTACTCGAAGTTCTTTAGCGTCTTTTATTACTGTTTTGCCATTAGCTGCAGAAGCAGCAATGCTAAGAATGGGAATTTCATCGATGATATTTGGAATAATGGAACCCCCGATTTCAGTTCCTTTTAAAGATGATGATATGACTTCGATATCTCCAACCTTTTCGTTGCATTTTATCTGTTCATTTAAAATCTTTATCTTTGCACCCATCTTTTTTAATACACCAATAAGACCGCATCTGCTCTCATTTAAGCCAACATTTTTTATCAGGATCTTAGAATTTTTTGCTATCAAGCCAGCAACTATTACAAAAGATGCAGATGAAAAGTCGCCTGCTACATTGTATTCAGTTTGTGATTTAAGCTCTGAGGGAAATAAAGTTATCTTTCTTCCTTGCTCATGCTCTTCAATACAAATATCACCACCAAAATATTCAATCATTCTTTCTGTATGATCCCTTGTGATCTTTTTTTCAATTACAGTAACTTTTTTTTTGGCTGTTAAAGCCGCAAGTAATATTGCAGATTTTACTTGTGCACTCGAAATAGGCATTTCATAAACAAAGTCCTCTTTTATGTTACCTGGATTAATTTGAATTGGAGGAGTTCCAGAATCTGCTGTTGAGATATCTGCTCCCATTAGTGTTAATGGGTCTGCAACTCTTCTCATTGGACGCTTAATTAAAGATTCATCTCCTGTTAATTTAGCTTTTAATCCTAGGCCCGATATAAATCCTGACAAGAGCCTTATGCCTGTGCCTGAATTACCAAGATCAATAAAATCATCAATGCTCTTAAAAGCTTCAACGGAAGTTAATACATTTACATTTGTATTTGATATCTCAATCTCAGCACCTATTTGATTTAAAGCATTTGCTGTGGATATAGGATCATTGCCATTAAGAAAACCTGAAATTTTTATATCAGTATTAATTAATGATGCAATCATAACAATGCGTTGAGAAATTGACTTGTCCCCAGGGCAAATGATTTCGCCATTAAGATTGGCAGAATTGTTGGCTAAAAAGTTCAAAATGAATTTTGTTTATATTGTTTTATTTTATTTATTAGTTCTTTTAACTCATCTTTATCTGAAAATTTATTTTTAATTTCATCTAAGCTATCCTTAAAAAGCTCTAGTGCTTCTATGATATTATTTTTGTTACTACTAAAAATATCTGACCACATCTCTGGATCTGAGCCCGCAATTCTTAAAAACTCTTTAAGGCCCCCTGCTGCAAAATTATTAATATTGTTATCATCTTGATTCATGATCGAATGGAGCAAGGAAAAAGATATTAAGTGAGGCAAATGACTAGCAAAGGCCATAGCCTTGTCGTGGTCTTCGGGTTTCATTATGTAGGGAGTGCTTCCAAGAAGCTTCCAGAGATTCATTACAATTTGCAAATGCTTATCTGAAGCGCTAAATGGATTTAAGACTATAGTTTTCTTATTTTCATAAAGTTCATTGTTTGCTGCTTTATATCCAGCCTTATCGGAGCCAGACATTGGATGAGAAAGAACTAAATTACTAACATTATCAAAGTTATCAAGCATGTCACTCTTTGAGCTTGCTGTATCTGTAATAGTTATATCTGAATTTAATAACCCGATCTCCTTAAAGTGTAAAAGTATCTTTTTAGTCACAGATCCTGGGGTGGCTATAATAATTAAATCAATTTCATTTTCATAAATTGAATTAAAGTCATCAAATATATTGATTTCTTTTTTAATAATGCCTTCACCCATAGCAATAGAAATTGGAGAAGAGTTTTGATCAAATGCAAAAATATTTAATTCATGATTATTTGTATGCAAACTTTTAGCAATTGAGCCTCCAATTAATCCCAGCCCAATAATTAGAATATTATTCATTTGTTAGTGCCTTAATCTTTTCTAAAAAGTAATTATTTTCAGACTCAGTGCCAATCGTTACTCTTAAAAAATCAGGCATATCATATAATGATATTGGTCTAACAATCACCCCCAGCTTCATAAGCTCTATAAAAATAACCTCTGCATCAAAGTTACCTTTAAATGATATAAAGTTTCCTTGAGATGGAATGCATTCAAAACCCAAGTTAGTAAGCTTATTGAATACTCTTGATCTCTCAGATTTGTTTAGCTCAATACTTTTCAAAATATGGTCTTTATCATTTAAAGCATGGAAAGCAGCATCCTGGGCAAGAGAATTACTATTAAAGGGCTGACGAATTTTATTCAGAGTATTAATTAATTTACTTGCTCCAATCCCATACCCTATTCTTAGGCTTGCAAGACCCTGTATTTTTGAAAAAGTTTTTGTGATTAATAGATTGTCAAATTCCTTCAATAGTTCATTTGGTTTTACGTAATCATCAGCATCCACATACTCAAAATACGCTAAATCCAAAATTACAAGAACTGTAGATGGTATCTCTCTCATCATATTAATAAAATCAGTGTGGTTATTGTATGTCCCTGTTGGGTTATTGGGGTTCGCAACAAAGCATACCCTGGTATTATCTTTTATATAACTCTGAAAGCTTTTTAAATCGTGACCCCAGTCTATTGTTGGAACTTCTATAATTTCTGAACCGCACGCTTGGGTAACAATTTTGTAAACTGCAAATGCATGCTTTGACATTACGGCGCTAGCATCTTTATTTAAGAATGCTCTGGAGGCTAATTCAAGTATTTCATTTGATCCATTGCCAACAATAATTTGATTTGTTTGAACATTTTCATTATCAGAAATTAATTTTTTTAATTTTGATGCGTCCCCATCAGGATATAAGTGCAAATCCTTAGAAAAATTATTGATAGAGTCCAAAGCTTTAGGTGATGGCCCTAAAGGATTTTCATTAGATGCGAGTTTTACCACTCTTTCAGGCCTATATTCACTGACAACATCATCTATCGACCTTCCAGGCTCATAAGGATGGAGCTCATCTATTCCATGATTTAAAAAATCCAAGAGTTCTTTCATAAGAATTCAGGATATGATCCAAGCAACCTTACATATGCGCCTGAATCTTTAATTTTATTAATAACAATCTTTAATTTTCTATCAGATTGATGACCTTCACAATCTATAAAAAAGTCATGAGAATTTGCATTATCTCTTGAGGGGCGAGTCTCTATCTTGCTAAGGTTTATTTTCTTTTCATCAAATGGCGCCAGCACTCCAAGCAATGCTCCTGGATTGTTTTCAGTTTGGATAAGCATTGAGGTTTTATCGTTCCCGGTCTTGCTTACTTTTTCTCTACCTATAACCAGGAATCTAGTTTTATTTTCTGAGTAATCTTGAATATTTTTTTTGATAACTTTTAATTTATATTTTGATACCGCAAGAGAATTAACAATACATAAAATATTTGAGTTTTGTTTTGCATATTTCGCAGCTTCAGCCGAACTAGACATCTCTAATCTTTTGATTGAACCAATGTTTCTATCAATCCATTTATTACATTGGCCGAGGGCTTGTGGATGCGATGCAATAGCAATAGCATTTTTAATATCTAATTTTTTTGATGCAGCTAATTGGTGATTGATGTTCAAAAATATCTCTCCACCAATAAAAATATCTTTATTATCAGCCAAACAATTTAAAGTTGTGTTTATTACCCCTTCTGTAGAATTTTCTACAGGAACCACTCCTAAGTCTATTTCTTTATTAAGCACTTGATAAAAAACATCATCAATAGTTTGGTTAGGAATTCGATTAATTTTTGAGCCAAAGTGATCAAGTACTGCTGCTTCAGAATGAGTGCCCTCAGGCCCGAGATAACCAACCTTAAGACCCTCTTCTAATGATAGACAGGCAGATATTAATTCTTTATAAATAACTCTGATTCTTTCATCAGAAACAGGACCTTCATTAGATTTAAGAATATTACGAAGAATTGAAGATTCTCTTTCAGGCTTGTATAGCGTTTTTCCTGGATTGGTTTTATTTTTAATATCGCCAACTTCTATAGCAATATTAGCTCTCTTTTGAATAAGCTTTAATATATCCTTATCTATCTTATCTATTTTATTTCTTAGTAAGTTGAGATCTTTTCCTGACATGATTTATCCATTCCTGTTCTCGAAGTCTTTCATAAAATCAATTAATGCATGAATTCCTTCGATTGGCATTGCGTTATATATACTAGCCCTCATACCCCCAACAGACCTATGACCTTTTAAATTTAAAAGCCCAGCAGAAGTAGACTCTTCTAAGAATGCAGCATCATGAGAGGAATCTCTTAGAATAAATGGTACATTCATTATAGAACGATTATCTACTTTTACAGGGTTGTGATAATAATCTGATGAATCAACATATTCATATAAAGTTGAAGCTTTAAGGTTATTTTGTTCCTTGAAATAGTTCAGCCCACCAGATTTTTTAATCCATTGAAAAACTTTTCCTGCCATATACCATGCAAATGTGGGTGGCGTATTTAGCATTGAATCAGAAGCAGCATGTTTTGAAAACCTTAAAATATTTGGTAAGTCTTCGTTATCAGAGTCCATAAAACTTTTTTCAATTATTGCAACTGTTAGTCCTGCAGGTCCAATATTTTTCTGAGCACCAGCATATATCATTGAGAAACGAGAGACATCTATTGGTTCGCTTAGAATTACTGAAGACATGTCAGCAATTAAAGGTTGAGATATTTTAGGTGCTTGGTGAATAGCTACTCCATGAATTGTCTCATTTGGACAATAATGAACATAGGATGCATTTGATGAAAACTCCCATGAATCTGGGTGAGGTGCATAGTTAAATGATCCATTGTCTTCAGATGAAGCAATGGTATTAACCTTAATAAGTTTTGATGCTTCTGCTATCGCTTTTTTTGACCAAGTTCCAGATAAAATGTAATCTGCTTCTTTAGTTTTATTGGCATAATTAAGTGGGATAGTCGCAAACTGTTGAGTTGCTCCTCCCTGAAGAAAAAGCACATCATGAGTTTCTGGGATCGATAAAATATCAATTAGATCATTTTTAGCATCGACTGCAACTTTGTCGTAAATGTTAGACCTATGACTCATTTCCATAATAGACATGCCAGAACCTCCCCATTCAAGGAGCTCGTCTCTAACTTCAGTTAATACCTCTTCAGATATTACTGCAGGTCCGGCACAAAAATTCCATTTCCTCATTGATGATCATCCTCGTCATCTTCTTTAGGAATGGTTACGCATTCAATTAGTTTCTCTCCATCTTTTGGAGTAATTATTTTTACGCCCTGTGTATTTCTGCTTAGTGTTGGCACTTGTTCAACAGAAGTTCTTATCATTGTACCTTTATCACTAATTAACATAATTCCATCATCATCTTCAACTAGAGTTGATGAAACCATAACTCCATTTCTTTCACTTGTTTTCATTGAAATTACGCCTTGGCCGCCTCTATTATGAGAAGGAAAGTCGTCAAGATTTGTTTTCTTGCCAAACCCATTTTCTGAGACGCATAAAATAGTTTTAGATGGATCGCCTAGCATAAGTGATATTAATTTCTCACCTTTTTTCAGCTTGATGCCTCTTACTCCTCTTGCTGTTCTACCCATTGGCCTAACATGAGATTCGGAGAATCTAATTAATTTACCTGATGAGGAAGCAAGAAGTATCTCATCTTCGCCTGATGTTATTGCAGTTCCAATTAGCACATCATCATCATCTAAGTTAATTGCTTTAATACCTGATTTATATTTCTTAGCAAATAAACTCAGATTAGTCTTCTTTGTTGTGCCTTTTCTAGTTGCCATGAAAATATATTTATCATCTGAAAATTCATCGACTGGGAGTATTTCACTAACTGACTCATCATCATCTAAATTCAACATATTGACTAGCGGCCTGCCCTTAGAAATCCTAGATGCTACTGGAATTTCATAGACTTTTAACCAAAAAACCTTACCTTTTGTAGTGAAACATAATATTTGAACATGGCTACTTAACACATATAGATTCTGAATTAAGTCTTCCTCTTTAACGCTTGCTGCTGCTTTACCCTGCCCGCCTCGTCTTTGTTCCCTATATTCATCAAGTGGTTGCGTTTTTGCATAACCACTCCTTGAAACAGTCAAGACTCTAGTCTCTTCAGGTATCAAGTCTTCGTTAGTGATGCCTCTTCTTGTATCATTTATCAGCGTTTTCCTTTCATCACCAAAAGTAGCTTTTATTTGGTTAAGCTCGTCAATTATTAGAGCTTGCAAGGTAGCTTTATCATCTAGTATTTTTTGTAACTCAAGTATTTTAGTAATGATGTCATTAAACTCATTATTTAAATTATCTTGCTCTAGACCTGTTAGCCTACCAAGCCTTAATTCTAGAATTGCTTTTGCTTGAAGAGGAGAAAGTTTATATTTTTTTCCTTTGATTCCTACATCTTTTGGAAGACCTTTAGGCTTGCATGCATCTTCACCAACTTTTTTAAGAATTGCATGAAGCGGTCCTGCATCCCATTGCTTTTTACACAAAGCCTCAGCTGCAACTTTTGGGTCTTTAGATTTTTTAATGATAGAGATAACTTCATCTATGTTTGCTATAGAAACCATCAAACCTTCAACAATATGGCCTCTTTCTTTTGCTTTTTTAAGATCAAATTTAGTTCTTTTTACGATTACATCTTTTCTATGCTCTATAAATGCCTCAAGAATCTCTTTTAAATTTACTTCTTTAGGCTGACCTTTAGACAAAACAGTCAAATTAATACCAAATGATTGCTCAAGCTGAGTTTGAGCAAATAGATTATTTTCTAATACTTCAACCGAATCACCTTTTCTTACTTCAATTACAACCCTTAAGCCATCTTTATCAGACTCATCTCTAATTTCTGTAATTCCTTCTATTTTTTTGTCCTTAACTAACTCAGCAATCTTTTCAAGCATACGAGCTTTGTTAACCATAAAAGGAATTTCGTTAATAATTAATGATTGCTTGCCTGACTTATCTTCTTCGATGGATGTATTTGAGCGAATATGAATAATTCCTCTTCCAGTTTTATAAGCCTCGTATATTCCTGCCCTACCATCAATAGTTCCTCCAGTAGGAAAGTCAGGTCCAGGTATATCTTTAATCAGCTCATCAATCGAAAGCTTTGGATTTTCAATCAAATTTATACAGCCAGTGATTACTTCGGTAAGATTATGTGGAGGTATGTTTGTGGCCATTCCAACTGCAATGCCTGATGAGCCATTAATTAATAAGTTTGGAATTTTTGTAGGAAGTACATCTGGTATGTGTTCGCTTCCGTCATAGTTAGGCGAAAAAGATACTGTGTCTTTTTCAAGATCTCCAAGCATTTGATCAGTAATTTTAGCCATGCGTACTTCCGTGTATCTCATAGCTGCCGGAGGATCTCCATCTATTGAGCCAAAGTTACCTTGACCCTCAACCAATGTATATCTCAATGAAAAGTCTTGAGCCATTCTTACCATGGCATCATAAACAGCTGAATCACCATGAGGATGGTATTTACCTATAACATCGCCAACAACTCTGGCAGACTTCTTATAGGGTTTGTTGTATGAATTTTTTAGGTCATACATAGCGAAAAGAATTCTTCTGTGGACTGGTTTTAGACCGTCTCTTATATCTGGAAGCGCCCTTCCATGAATTACACTCAACGCATAACTTAAATATGACTGCTTGAGTTCATCTTCAATATTTACTGAAATAATTTCTTTAGCAAAATCGCTCATTTTTAGGCCTAAATAATAGTAATAAATAACTTAATTAATTAAGTTAATTTTATCACGAATATATTGATTTTATGCGAATTTATTCAGGCTTATAGTAGTCAATTCTCTCTATATCTTCTTCAGTAACCTCTTGACCATATTGAATCTCAATTAAATGGCATGGTTGATCAAAAGGATTTGTAATTTGATGCCATTCTCCGACATTTGCTAAGTATTTATCAAATTTATTTAGTGTTATATTTTCTCTATTATCTGGATCACTTTTACTGAAATTTACTACACACTTGCCTTTGCTTACGAGCCAAATTTCACTCCTCATTTTATGACGCTGAAAGCTCATTCCCTGACCAGGAGATACAATTAATTCTTTTACTTTTACATCATCATCTTTAAACAAATTATAATAACTACCCCAAACTCTCTCTTCTTGAAAATACTTCCATTTTTTTAAAATCCACGATGAAGAATTTCTTTTATCATCTCCACCAACTCCAAATACAAACTCTATTTCAGATACTGTCATTTCTGGAATATTGTCTTTACTTCTATCGCCTCCATTAGCAAATATTATTTCTGAGCTTGGATATAGATTTTTTATATTTTCTAATGCATTGATAGCACTGCCGAATTCGTCATCTTCAAACCCTATTACATCATCAACAAAATAAAGATTCTCGATAATTGTTTTTCTTTCATTAAATGGCATAAAAAACTTATCTTTCTTTTTTTGTAACCATGCGTCGCTGTTCAAAGCAACAATTAATTTATCGCCAAGTTTTTTTGCAGATTTTAAATAAGATATATGTCCAGAATGTATTGGATCAAATCCGCCACTTACAATAACAATTTTCATTAGAAATTTTTTTATATATAAGTATAGATCAAGTTATGTTGAATTCATTATGAAGAAACAAAAAATCAATCTTTAAATTCTGAAACAACTCCGCCAATTGATTCTTTCGCATCACCAAATAACATTCTTGTATTTTGCTTAAAGAAAAGTGGGTTCTGAACACCTGCAAAGCCAGATGACATTGATCTTTTGAGCACGAATACAGTCTTAGCGTTGTGAACCTCTATGATTGGCATGCCGTAAATTGGGCTTCCGGGTTCCTCGGTCGCTGAAGGATTAACTACATCATTCGCACCAATAACAACGGCTACATCAACTGAATCCATGGTTGGGTTTACATCCTCAGGTTCCGCTAAAACATCATAAGAAACATTTGCTTCTGCAAGAAGAACATTCATGTGTCCTGGCATTCTTCCTGCAACAGGGTGAATACCATACCTAACCTCTGTTCCATTTTCTTCAAGCAATTCTCCTAGCTCCCTTACGACGTGTTGAGCTTGAGCAACCGCCATTCCATAACCTGGGACAATTAATACTGAACTAGCATTCTCTAAAATTAAAAATGCGTCAGATACATTAATAGGATTAACTTCACCTTGCTCTTCAGAACCTTTGGATGTTGATGAGCTTGCATAGCCTACAAATAAAATATTACTAATAGATCTATTCATGGCTTTAGCCATGATTATTGTAAGGATCAAACCACTTGCTCCAACAAGTGAGCCAGCAACTATAAGAACATTATTTAGCAATAAAAGTCCTGCTAGCGCAGCGGCAATACCTGAAAATGAGTTTAACAATGAAATTACAACAGGCATATCTCCCCCGCCAATTGGAAGAACAAAACCAATACCAGCCATTAATGTCAAAACCAAAAATACTGAGAAAAAATTAGTACCAAGTAAATTTATAAAGGCGGGAATAAATGATGCAATTAGAAAAAATAAGGAGATGTAAAATATAGTTGTAAATAATTTAGTGACAAAAGAAGTTTTTGCTATATTTATCTTCTCAGCAAGTTTTCCATAAGCTACTAAACTGCCAGAAAATGTTACCCCACCAATATAGATTGTTATGAGAATTAGTGCATATTGAAATATTGGTATGTTTATCCCAGAGGTATATTCAGACCATGCTATTAGAAAGGTAGCAAGTCCTCCAAAGCCATTAAACAAAGCTACCATTTCTGGTATTGAAGTCATCTTTACTTTCAAAGCAATTAGCGAACCTACTATAGCTCCAAGACCTATACCGGCAATAAGAATTAAAGGATTTGTAACATTTATAAAAGTGACTAGAACAGCTACAAGCATTGCAAGAGCAGATAAAAAGTTACCTTTGACTGCAGTATCTTCTTTGCCAAGCATTTTAATGCCTGATATGAAAAGAATTGACGAAATTATATAAACTATATTTTGTACTATTGAGATATCCATTATTTCTTCTTAAACATTTTAAGCATTCTGTTTGTGACTAAATATCCACCAAATACATTAATTGAAGCAAAAGTTACTGCAAGAAAAGCTAAGACTGTTTGAAGCTGATTATCAACTGATAATAATAATGCGCCTACTAAAGCAATCCCTGAAATAGCGTTAGCGCCTGACATCAATGGGGTATGAAGAGTGCTTGGAACTTTAGATATAAGCTCAAGACCAAGATAGATCGATAATATAAGAACAAATCCTAATAAAATGTATGTTTCCATTAGCTAAACCTCTCGTTAAGTATTTTGCCATTATGAACAAGCACGCTACTTTTAATAATTTCATCTTCAAAATCAAAATTTATTACACCTGAATCAGTATCATAAAAATCAGTTATCCAATGGTTAAAGTTATTTGATAGAGCAAGTGATGCATGAGAAGAAACTGTTGAAGACAAATTAGAAATACCAATTATTTTTACTCCATTTTTAATTACAACCTCATCTTGAATTGAGCCCTCAACATTGCCTCCAGACTCAACAGCCATATCAAAAATAACACTTCCAGGCTGCATTTTTGAAATTGTATTATTATCTATAATCTTTGGAGCTGGTCTTCCAAAGAGCTGTGCAGTAGTTATGACAATGTCAGACCTTTCACATACCTTAGATTGAAGATCCTTTTGTTTTTGGATTTGTTCTGGAGTTAATTCATTGGCATAACCTTGATCATTTTGACCTGTTTCGCCTAAATCTATTTTTACGAATTTTGCTCCAAGTGACTGCACTTGTTCCTCCACAACATCCCTAGTATCAAAGGCTTCAACCCTTGCTCCCAATCTTTTGGCTGTTGCAATTGCTTGAAGTCCTGCTACACCAACTCCAATTACAAAAACTCTAGCTGGCTTTAAAGTACCAGCAGCTGTCATCATCATTGGCAAGCCTTTAGAAAGATGTTTAGCAGACTCGATAACTGCTGAATATCCTGCAAGATTTGCCTGAGAGCTTAAAACATCCATTTTTTGGGCTCTAGTGATTCTTGGGATAAACTCCATACTCACTAAATTTATATTTTTTTCCTTGCATTTATTGATATGTTCTTGACTATTAAACGGATTAACCATCCCAAGAATTGTGGATCCAGTTTTGACCTTTGATAGATCTTCTTCAGTTAAAGGTTGAAGAGTAATAATTAAATCAGCTTGAGATAGGCAAGCTTCCCTTGTTTCTGACTTTAGGCCATTGCTTTCAAATTGAGAGTCATTTGTATAAATACCATCACCAATCCCTTTCTCAAATAAGATGGTTGTATTAAGCGATACAAGAGATTGAATTGTCTCAATATGAATCGGAGATCTCTTGTCAGAGGGCTCTGAGGATTTTAATGCTGCTATTATCAATTTATATTAAATAAAATTACCTTGTAGTGAAGTAAATAATAAGTATATTTAAAAGTCAATTGAAAATAGAAATCCTTTTGTTTCGAGCTTTTTTTTGTTTTTAAATGTAGTTTTACTACACAAACAATAAATTTAAAGTTAATTAAAATATTAGAAAAAATATTGTTAAACTGTGCACATGAATGTAGATGAAAATGAAATAGCTAAGTTTGCCGAGCTTGCTGATAAGTGGTGGGATAAGGAAGGTGATTTTAAGCCATTGCATAAAATAAATCCTCTGCGTGCAAACTATATTGACAGTATTGCATCTGTTGATGCCAAAACTTTTCTTGATGTTGGGTGTGGTGGTGGAATTCTTGCTGAGGCTATTTATGATAAAGGCGCAGAAGTTACTGGAATTGATGCTGCTGGGCCAGGAATAAATGCAGCAAAAATTCATGCAAGCAAATCTTCAAAAGATATAAAATATATTGAAGGTACTGCAGAAAGCTTTTATGCAGAAAATAATGAGAGATTTGATATTGTTTCTTGTCTTGAAGTGCTAGAACATGTTCCAGATCCTAAAGAACTGATAAATGTTTGCGTGAAGCTTTTAAAGCCGGGTGGGGATTTATTTTTGTCTACAATTAATAAAAATCCAAGGTCTTGGATTACAGCAATTGTTGGTGCTGAATATGTATTTAATATCCTTCCGAAAGGAACCCATGAATATAATAAATTTATTAAGCCATCCACTTTAGCATCATATATAAGGGATGCTAATGCTGAATTAAAAGATACAAAAGGAATGTTCTATAATCCGCTTACCCATAATGCTAGCTTAAATAATGATTTAGGCGTTAACTATATAGTTCATGCAAAAAAACCCTCTAACTAATATAAAGCTTTTTCTATTCGATCTTGATGGAACTTTGATTGATACGGCTCCTGATTTTTTAACTTCACTTAATAATGTTCTTGAAGAAAATAATCGTGATTTAGTTCATTTAGACGATATAAGGCAATTTATATCTGATGGCAGTGGTAAGTTAGTTGAGGTGGGGTTTGGAATAGATAGTGATCATGAAAAATTTAATGAGCTTAAGTCAGCTCTTTTAAGTGAATATAAGAAAAATTTAACTTGCTTATCTAAATTATTCGATGGAGTGAAGGATTTAATTGATTTTCTTAATAAAAAAAATATTGTTTATGGCATTGTGACCAATAAACCCCTTGAATATGCTAAACCGATAATTGAATTTTTTGATGAGCTCGGGGATTGTAAAATTCTCATTTGTCCAGATCATGTAAGAAAAGCAAAACCAGATCCTGAGGGTATAAATTTAGCTTGTAACAAGCTCGATATTAGTCCAAAGCTTGCATGTTATGTTGGTGATCATGATGTAGATATTGCTGCTGGATTAGCAGCAAATGTTCCTGTCTTTGCATGTGAATATGGCTATGGCTCTTTTAAAAAACTATCTAAATCAAACGAAATAAGAGTTAAAAATCCAAGAGAAATAATTCAATTAATAGAAGAAAGCAATGAATAATTTAATTAATAGAAATATCTTAGTCACAGGATCAAATAAAGGAATTGGCAAAGAGCTTGCGATTGGGCTAGGTTCTCAAGGGGCAAATATTATTTTGCTAGGAAGAAACTCTACTGGTCTTGAAGAGGTCTATGATGTGATACAAAAAAGTAGAAACACCTCTCCAATGATAATAGAGTGTGACTTAGAAAATTTAGATGAAAAACAAGGAAATGAAATAAACAACTTAATTCTTGAGTCATATGGACATTTAGATGCAGTTATCAACAACGCATCCATTATAGGCAAGATGTCTTCCTTATCAGACTTCGATCTTAAAACTTGGAATAGTGTTTTAAATGTAAATTTAACAGCATCTTTTCTATTAACAAAATCCTTATTACCGGCTTTATCAGGCTCTAAAATACCTAGAATCATATTCACCTCATCTGGAGTTGCTTTAAAAGGAAGGGCTTTCTGGGGAGCATATGCTATTTCAAAGGCTGCAACAAAATCAATGGCAGAAATATTTAAAGAAGAATTAGAAGGAACATCTAATATAAAAGTATTTAATTTTGATCCTGGAGGAACTAGAACTTCGATGAGGGCATTTGCATACCCTGCTGAAGATCCATCAAAACTCAAAGAGCCCTCAGAACTCTTGAAGTGCTATGAATGGTTATTGTCAGATGAAAGCAAAGATGCAAATGATCTTTACTTTACATTTAATTCATTTAATTAATTTCATTCCTGCCCATAAATATAAGCAAAAATAAGTCCTGTAAGGTTTATATAATGATTGGATGTGGCTTAAGTCCTGTTCTTTAAAAAAGTGCATAGCACTCTTCTTTATTGCTAAATCCTCCGGAAGCCATATATCTTCTTCGCCAATATAAAACATTCTAATTATATTTAGCGTCCAAGGTCCTATGCCCTTAATGCAGAGAAAAATATCCTCTAACTCATTTATGG